>ENA-ORBV01003951-ORBV01003951.1-microbial-mat-metagenome-genome-assembly--contig:-NODE-3951-length-29055-cov-9.525571_pt1 | contig 29055 bp, 20 predicted proteins | sample MGYA00237777_ERZ505514 | MGnify/ENA primary metagenome ERZ505514 (study PRJEB26160, sample SAMN06269048) | microbial mat metagenome | isolation source: Oligotrophic lake microbial mat | place... | reverse complement strand
CCGTATCGCGCAGGCTGATCCCGCCCGTCCCCGTCGTCGCCAGGGTCACCGTCGGCGCGTTCACATCAAACTGGCTCGTCGTTCCTATGCCCGTCGTTGCCGTCAGGCTCACGCTGCCGGCTACTATCTTCGCCGCCGTGTCGTTCACCGACTCGTTGATCGTCCCCGCACTGGTCGAGAGCGTCACGCTGTTGCTGCCCGCCGTGTCCGTGATCGTCCCCACCAGCATGTTCCCGGCCGCATTTGCCGTGATCGTACCGCTGTTGGCCGTCACACTCGTCAGGGTCGCAGCACCCGTCGTATCGAGTTGAATCGCACCGGCACCGGTCGTGTTCACGTTCGTGAAGACCGAGGTCGCCGCCGTATCGCGCAGGCTGATCCCGCCCGTCCCCGTCGTCGCCAGGGTCACCGTCGGCGCGTTCACATCAAACTGGCTCGTCGTTCCTATGCCCGTCGTTGCCGTCAGGCTCACGCTGCCGGCTACTATCTTCGCCGCCGCGTCGTTCACCGACTCGTTGATCGTCCCCACCGAGCTCACCGTCACCGCGTCCCCTGCGGCCGTCACCGTTCCAACCAACACATTGCCCGAGGTCGTCGTCGCCAGGCTCACATCGCGGCTCGTTCCGCCCGCCGTCACGCTCGTCGCCGTCAGGTCACCACCGGCAGCACTGATCGTGATTGCACCATCGGCCGTGCTCGCGCTCGTCACCACCAACGCACCGGTGTTTCGTATCGCCAGCGCACCCGTGCCACTCACACTCGCGCTCGTCAGCGTCCCGATCGTCGTATCCAGGTCTATCCCCGTCGCCGCGCTCGCCGTCAGGCTCGTCGCCGTGACGTTATTCCCTGTCGTGTTGTTGTCGGTAATCGCGCCACTGGCCGCAAGCGTCGCAATGTTGGCGGTCAGGTTCGTCGTGCTGATGATGTTCTTGGTCGTGCCCTGCGATATCAGCGTGACGTTGTCGTTCGCAGTGTTCGCATTCCAGTCCGTGGTGTAGTTGTGATCGATCGTCACTGTACCGCTGGTCGTCGCCAGCTCTATCGCCTGCCCCGTACCGGCAACATTGATTTTGTAGCTTGCTGTCGTCAAATCACCGCTCGCCTGCTCAAGGAACACGCCGCCCGTCGTCGCCTGTGCCGTCACCGTCGGGCTGGCCGTCCCGCCGCTGCTCGCTACATGTATCCGGCCGGCACCGGTAGCACCAATCGCGGTAGCAGCAGCATTGGTTCCGAGGTTGATCGTGTCGGCCGTTACCGTACCGGCCGTGCGCGTCAACGCGCCCGTGGGATTGAGTGTGATTGAGCCGGTCCCTGCGGACAGGTCACCGGTAATTTGCATTGCCCCCGCCGAATCAAGGCGCACGGCGCCGCCACTGAACTGGCTGATTCCGCTGCCCCCGCCCAGGCTGGTGGTGCCGCCGCTTGTCAAGCTAAGGAACAGATCACCGCTGGTCGTGTTTGTCGCCAAGACCGCGCCACCGACAGTACCGATCACCACCGGAAGTGTCCCGGCGATGGTACCGATACCCGTAGCCGCGGACAGACTCAAATTTCCGCCCGAACTCAAAGTGCCAGCAGAACGGGTGACCGCACCGGCAGCAGCGCCGCCGGCATTGGCCGTAAGCGTCATGGCACCCGATGTCGTCACATCGGCGCCAATCGCAATGCCGCCGGTTTTGTTGATGAGATCAAGCGCAGCCGCATTTGCCGGCGTCAGCGCCAAGGCTATGGTGATGACACCAGTGTGATTGGCGTCGCCGACCACAATCTTGCCGGCGCTAATGCGGTCAAGCTCTGCGTCCTCAAGCTCCAAGGTGCTTGCTGTCGCGTCGCCCGCAGCGTCGGCGACAAACTTGATTTCATTGCCGAAGGTCCTGGTTGTCAGCGTTACCGTATTGGCACCCGCTGCAATCGTGTCCCCGATATCGAGCTTGTCTGCGGTCAGCGTTACGTTACCCGAGGCGGTAATGACGTTGCCGGTCACGGCAGAAAGCGTCAGCTTTCCGGTGAGAGCCGTAAGATTTACCGCCGCGCCGGTAATACCTGTAACGCCATCCACCACCCCGACCGAGAAATCATTGGCATCGGTAAAAGTCACACTCTGCCCGGCCGCAGTCGCCGCGAGATTGTTGACGTCGGTGCTGACGTCGGTGAAATTGATCGCACCACCCGCCGTCAGCGCGAGATTCTTGTTGCCGGTGATCCCACCCGCGGTGGCGGTGATGCCCGCACCGCTGGTCAGAGACAAATCGGTCGGTGCGGCCACGTCGGCACTGACCGTGATGGCACCGCTACTGGCATTGCCCACACGCAGCGTAGTGGAACGCACGGTGCCGAGTTCCACGCTGGTCAGACCCAAGGTAGTGCCGCTGTCCGCTCCACCAAGATCGATGAGTTGGTTATTGGTCGATTGCGTGAGCGTTACCGTGGTCGCATTGCCGGTACCCGTGCCGGTACCGCCGATTTGCGCTGCCGCATTGAATGCCACGGCATCCGCCGTCAGGGTCGCCGTGCCGGTGGTAAGCAGGAGGGAGCCGGAATTGAGCGTTAGCGTTCCGGTGCCGGCAATAACGCTCAGCGCAGCCGTACCGCTGTTGATGGTTTTATTCGCCGCCAGCGTCACGCCGACGCCCGTCAGGGACGCAGCCTGATTGGTAGTGATCGCATCTTGCAGGGACAGCAGCCCGCCAGCCGTCGCGGTGATGGTGCCGCCGGTGGCCCCGGCGCTGCCTGCAGTACCGCCATTGGCAGCACCGCCCGCCCCCGCGTTGGCTGCGATATTGCCCAATGTGACCGCACCGGTACCAGTCACGGCCACTAAGGCGCCATTGCCGCCTGTGCCGCCCGTCGCACCCGCGCCACCGGCCAGCCCGCCGGTACCGCCATTCGCAGACAGCGCGCCGGCCGAAACCGTCTGGCTGGTGCCGGCTGCAGTCAGCGTAATGCTTGCGCCAGCGCCGCCCGTGCCGCCGTTGTCGGTTGCCGCCGCGGAAGCACCCGCGCCGCCGGTGCCGCCCGCGGCATTGACGGCCTGGGCCGAGATCGAACCGCCTGTGCTGCCACCCGTCGTGGTCATCAGCACCGTCCCGCCGGCGCCCCCGGTGCCACCGGCCGCGCCCGTCGTGGTGGCGCTGCCGGTGCCCCCTTGCGCGTTGATCGCGCCGGCCACGGTGATGTTCCGCGCAACAGTCGCCGGCGCGGTCACCTGAACTGTGACATTGCCGCCTTTGCCTCCGACAGTCGCCGCAGCGCTTGCGCCGGCTGCGCCGCCGCTGGTGGTAATTGCGTCGAGGCCGATCGCCCCGTCGACGGCAGTCACCGAAACAGTACCGCCCGCCCCGCCGGCGCCGGTCGTGCCGGCCGTTCCAGAGGTCGTGATCGCGCCGGCAAGATTGACGCCGTTGCCGGCACCGGTCGCGGCAATGATGACATTACCGCCCGCCGCGCCTGCCGTGGCCGAAGTGGTATCGATGGTCGCCGCACCCGTGCCCACAATGGCACCGGCCGCGTTCAGCGTGAAGGTGCCACCACCCGTCGCCACAGCGCCAGTTAGGTTTAGCGTGTCCGTATCGGTGTAACTGAAATTACCCGACGCGGTAATCGTGCCCAGTTGCGTGAGACTGTTAGCCGAACTCAGAACGACGTTTCCGGACGAGCTCAATAGGCTCATGGTGCGCCCGGAAATCGTCCCGGTCTGGGTCACCGCGCCTACGGCGTTGGCCCCGGCGCCGTTCCCCATGGCCAAAGCACCGCCCGTCCCGCTGGTACCGCCATTGACTCCGGAGCCACCATTGAAATTGACACCGCTCGCACCGAGCGCAACGGCATTTCCGTTGCTGCGAATCGTAATGTCGCCCCCAATCCCGCCGTTTGCAGCCGCAGTCGGACCCGTGGCATTCCCGCCTTGCGTGCCAAGACCGCCGACGGTGATGGTACCCGCAGCGGTAGTTGTCAGTGAAATAGCTCCGCCCGCAGCGCCGTTGATGCCATCCGCGCTGGAATTGCCGCCGGGGGCAAGCAGGCTGCCAGTCAGGATATTGCCGCTCGTGTTAATGCCGATCGTGCCTCCGGCACTGCCGGTTGTCCCGCTTGCCCCCGCTGTCGAAACGGTCGCGGCCGAAGAGTCGAAAGCCACGCCGGAAGCCGCAAAGGTGCCGCCGCCGGTCGTAATGCCCGCGCTGACCGTTATCGAACCGGAGGCCGTGTTCTGGTCGTTCTGCGTGCCGCTGTTGTCGTTGGCAAGCAACGCAATACTCAGCTTTCCGGAGGTCGCGGAAATACCTGCGTTCACGAGGATATCTCCAGCCGCTTTCATCGTCAGCGTGGCCGTGCCGGCTCCACCTGATTTAGTGATGGCTGTGCTAACGGTGATGTCGCCAGCCTCGGTCGTTGCGCCTCCCGAGTCCGTCGTAATAGTGACCGACGCATCGCTGTTGAGCTGCCCGGTGATGTTGTCCACGCCGATTTGCGCGCCGGTGCCAGTGGGCGTGAACGTCGGCGCCGAGAAGGTTTGGTTGGCGTTTGCTCCGCCGGCGACGATCTCCACGTTAAGTGGGTCGATCAGCCATTCCCCGCCATGTCCCGCCGTCCCGCGCAGGTCCAGCTTTATGCCCTCGACATCAAGCTGGTTGTGGCTGGAGGTTTCGACAAAACCGCCATTGCCGCTCGCTACGCCGCCGCGAGCCGAAATCGAGCCATGCACGCGCGACACCGATTCGGACCATACGATGACCTTGCCGCCGTCACCACTCGCACCCGCGTCGGCCTTGATTGATGCATCGGGACCGATAAAGACCGCCGTCGCGTTCTGTACCGCTGCGTTCTTGCCCTGGAAATCCCCACCGATCAGTACCGTGCCACCGCCAGTGTCCCCCGAAGCATCCACATTTGCCGTGCCGATAAGCCCGACCTTGTCGCCCAGCAATCGCACCGTGCCGCCCTTGGCGCTGGCGCCCTTGGCCTCGATGCCGCCCTCGGCCATCAAGGTGCCACCCTCGGCCTGCACCGTGACGCTGCCGCCCTTGGCGCCGTTGGCCGTGATGGTGGATGTCGATTCGAGTGTCACATCCTTGGTTGCCCTCAGCACGATACGCCCGTCGTCGGTCATCATCGCGCCATTGGCGCTGATCTGGCCGGCGTTGCGTATGGTGGTGCCGTAAATGCCAACCTTGCCCGATTGGCTGATGAGCTGGCCGACGTTCAGCGCCGCATTGTCGGGCGCGGTCAACTCAACCCTGAGATACGGACTTTGGGCATTGACCAGTTCCACGCTCTTGCCCGCGGCGAGAACAATCTCGCCCGTAGGCGACGTGATGACGCCATGGTTTTCAACCTGGGGCGCGACGAGGTAAACGAAGCCTCCGTCGCCAGCCTTGATCGTGCCCTGGTTGACTACCTTGCCGGCACCCGGCACTTCGTCGAACTTGTATCGGCCGGCGAGAAAGTCAGTGTCTGCGAGTTTCAACGTACTGGCGACAAAACCGGCGGTGTCGATCACCGCGCCGCCGCCGACGAACACGCCGTTCGGGTTGATTAGGAATACGCGGCCGTTGGAGAGCAACTGACCGAGAATGTTGGAGGCCTCTGCGCCGGTGACACGGTTCAGGACCGACGACAGGTTGTTTTGCTGGATAAATCGGGTGATCTCGGCTGCGCCGATCGAAAAACCCTGCCAGTTGATGATGGTTCCCGGCGTATTGGTAATGTTCAGCGCATTGCCCGCCTGGCTGAACACGGCGCTGCCGGAAATAACCGTCGGGTTGATCGGCGCGGCTTGCGCGTTGCTGGCGAACGCGGACGATACCGCCAGTGCGATTAGATTGCGCCGAAGAGTGCGCGCAGAGGGCGTGAAGCGAAGGGCTTTGGACACGGCGTTTCTCCCGAATGCACGTTCCCGCCCTCCCGCAAGAGCAAAACGCACAAAGCCTTACAACTCAATTAGGTATGGCTTGAAATTAAACTTTAACCTTAAAAATCAACGCTCATAATAGCATGTCAAAGGGCAGAATCAGCTGACAAAAGTCACGCTTATCATGCATTTGGCATGCAAATTTCGCGCCTTGCCAGAGTGACACCACAATTTTTTGACATCTACGACGACATCGACTTTCTCCGGTACATTTTCTTTTTTATTCAGTCATTTAGACGAATGGTACGGATAGATCGAAACGCACCCTTGGGAGTTCAAAATGCCCTACGCGTGCTCCAAAAAAGGGAATCAGCGTAAAACGTCACACAGTGACGACAATGGACACACCGGGCCCGAGGTCAGCAACAGCGGCCGAATAAAACGAGGAGTGCCGACACCTCTTGCGCGCAGGGCCCGCAGGCCCCCAACACCGTTTGAATCGGCGTTATGTTGTCAGAAAATAAACGACATGTTGACGTGGCCACGGCCCTCGCCACGCGATTGCAATCCGCCGGCGTCCACTACGATGCCGTAGTCAGCGCGAATGAAGAAGTTGGTGCCCACTGCGACACGCACCCCTACCCCCGTGCTGGCGATTGACTGCCGATGGATTTCAAGAATCGTCGGCCGGTTGCGCTGCACCCGCCCCCAATCGTAGAAGCCCAGTACGCGCGCGCGCGCGTTGCCGCCAGCCAGCTTGAAAGCACTGGCAAAGTCAGGGCTATAGACCTCGACCGAGCCACGGAAACCGTAGTCGTTCGCCGTTTCGCGCTCGGTGAACCCACGCACCGAATCAGCGCCACCGATACCATACTGCTCGCCGGACACCAATTGGTCGCGCGTCAGTTGCCCGGCAAAACTCGCCCGAAACTGCACATCGTTGGCAAACGAACGGTTATGACTGATGCCAAAGCGCTGGATGAAATACCAGGCGTCAGCACCCACCCGCGATGCGTTGAAGGCGCTGAGCCCGGCGTCACGCGGCCCGGGAATGTTCTGCGATACGCCGAAATAAGCACTGGTCTCGCTGGTCGCCGCGCGGTGAGTGCCGCTGTAGGTCACGCTGATCGGGCGTACAGTGATGTCCGGCACCAACTGAACGGTCTGGCCGAGTTGCGTCACACGACTTTCGAAGGCGCGCCAATCCCAGCCAAACGCGAGCTTGTGCTCAATATCACCCCATCGCGGCAGGTTGAAGTTGTAGCGGATCCCCGCGACTGTTCCTGATCCGGCGATGTTGAACAGGTTTTGCACCACACCCGAATTGACGTTCGAGTAGCCGGCCGAAATGTCGATCGAGTCGCCGAGGGCATAGAGCGGTATGCGGTAAGACCCGCCGAGGATGAACACACGCTTGTTCGGGTAGGCCACGATACGCTGGGACTGCACATCGTCATGCGGTGCAGTAACGTATTGCCAGGACATCGAGTGATCGCGGTTCCACAGGTTGGAGTGCTGGAAACCAACCCCGACGCGATAGAGGCCGGTATTGGCCGTCCCTGAGTTGTCAAAGCTCAGGCTGTACTTGACCGGCTTCTCGTCGGCGACGCGAACCACCGCATCGACCTGCGCTTCCTCGGCGCCACCGCGCAACAGAACAGTGGTCTGCTTGGCCGAACTCTCGTTGGCAATGCGCAGATTGTTGGCGATTGACTGGGTGTTGGGCGCCTGCCCTTCCTTCAACGAGGGCAGACTGCGGCGAATGTTGACTTCGTCAAAGTTCTTGTTGCCCTCGACCACGACCTTGCCGATCCTGGCTTCAACTACTTTGAAGCGAACCTCGCCTTTTTCGAGCTCCTGCTCGGGCAAGATGACCTGCACTGCGCTGAATCCCTTGGCGGTAAACGTTTTTTCAATCGCTTCGAGCGCGCGCTGCACGTCGGCGAAATTCTTGCTCATCCCGGCAAACGGCAGCGTGGCGGCCTCGAGCTCCGCCGCACTCACCAACGTCGCACCCTCGATGACGTAACGACGGATCTCGAAGCGCGGATCGGCAGGCGCCGCCGATTGCGCCCGCGCCAACGACGCGCAGCATAAAGTCAAAGCCGCGCATAGCACCAGCAGCGGTGAAATTTTCGATTGCACTAGACGGCGCAAAGCCGGCCTCCCTCGTCAAAGCGACGAACCCTAATGCAGTGTACAAAAGGAATCGCTATAAATCAAGCGCTTGGCTTAATCACTTCAAGCCAGAAATGAAAAGCCGCCGTCCCGACAGCAATCGACGCAGGCTATAATTTGAGTTCGCGCCTCCCCGACACAATGTTGAGTGTAGCAAGGCAGACACGAAACGCCCGCACCAGTCGCATTGCACTGCAATATCCACACTTCCACCTTCACCGCTTTGGGTCCCAAGTCATGACCGCACCAATCCGCCATATCCGCCTGCTTATCCTCGGATCAGGCCCCGCCGGCTATACCGCCGCAGTCTATGCCGCCCGCGCCAATCTCAAACCGGTCCTGCTGACAGGCCTGGCGCCAGGTGGCCAATTGACCACGACCACCGAAGTGGACAACTGGCCCGCCGATGCGATGGGCGTGCAGGGCCCGGAATTGATGGAGCGCTTCCAGAAGCATGCCGAGCGTTTTGATACCGAGCTGGTGTACGACCACATCCACACCGCCCACTTGCGGGAAAAGCCGATCCGCCTCGTGGGCGATGCCGGAACCTATACCTGCGATGCGCTGATCATCGCCACCGGAGCCTCTGCGCGCTATCTTGGTCTGGATTCAGAAACGAAGTTCATGGGTAAGGGTGTGTCCGCCTGCGCCACCTGCGACGGGTTCTTCTACAAAAACCAGGACGTGGCGGTCATCGGCGGCGGCAATACCGCGGTCGAAGAGGCGCTCTATCTATCCAATATCGCGCGCCACGTCACCGTAGTTCATCGGCGCGACAAGTTCCGCGCCGAGAAAATCATGCAGGACAAACTGTTCGAGAAACAAAAAACCGGCAAGGTCACCATCAAATGGGATCACGCGCTCGACGAGGTTCTGGGGGATACCAAGGGTGTAACCGGCATCAGCATCAAGAACGTCGGTAACGGCGCGACTGAAAAAATCGACCTTCACGGCCTTTTTGTTGCGATCGGCCACACGCCCAACACCGGCATATTCGAAGGCCAGCTCGATATGGAAAACGGTTACATCATCACCCACGGCGGTCACAAAGGCGATGCCACGGCGACCAGCATCCCGGGCGTATTTGCCGCCGGGGATGTGCAGGACCACATCTACCGTCAGGCGGTCACCAGCGCCGGCTCCGGTTGCATGGCGGCACTCGATGCCGAAAAATATCTAGACAATCTGACTTCGCCCTGAGGCAGATGCCCGATCGGCGCGACAGCCCATACCGCGCTCAGATGCCCGAATCCGGCCATGAAGAAAAAGCCTGCACCGGCGCCGCTGCCCGCCCCCGAAGATAGCGCGCTGTTTCGGGCGGCGGTCAGCGATGCCATCCGGCTTCCCGATCCGGGCCGCGTCACATTCGCCGCGCCCGCAATCCCCGCCTTCCAGGTGCAGTCGCCCGCAGAGGAGCACGACGAACTTTTCGATTTTCCAGGCGCCGCACCGCCCGGAACGGACGCGTCACTGCAATGGTGCGGGGAGGCGAGCTATTTGCGTGGCGGCGCGTCGCGGCAAGTACTGAAAAAACTTCGCCGTGGACACTGGGGGGTGCAAGCCCATATCGATCTGCACGGCATGAATCGCGAAGAGGCGCGTGCGCATCTGGGCCGCTTTCTTGCACAGGTCATGCTTCACGACCAGCGCTGCGTGCGCATCATCCATGGCAAGGGTTTGGGCTCCCAAAACCGCGAGCCCGTGCTCAGGGCGAAGGTACGGGCGTGGCTGGCGAACTGCGACGAAGTGCTGGCTTACTGCGAAGCGCCCGACACCCAGGGCGGGGCGGGCGCGATGCTGGTGTTGCTGCGGGCCTGAATCAGACCGCAGCTTCGTTGGTTTCCCCGGTGCGAATGCGCACCACCTGATCGACGCTGGTGACGAAGATCTTGCCGTCACCGATCTTGCCGGTGCGCGCCGCCTTGACGATGGCCTCAATCGCCGGTTCCAGCATCCTGTCTGTCACCACGACTTCGATTTTCACTTTTGGCAAAAAATCGACCACGTATTCGGCGCCTCGATACAGTTCGGTGTGACCCTTCTGGCGCCCGAAGCCCTTGACCTCGGTCACGGTGAGGCCGGTAACACCGACCTCGGCAAGCGCTTCGCGCACCTCTTCGAGCTTGAACGGCTTCACCACTGCTTCTATTTTTTTCATTAAGCGCTCCCGGTACGATTGCCTCAAAGTATAGCAAGAAGGCGGTGGCGGGCGGAAAAATCGGGGACCCCGCCGCCGCGGACACACCCGCGCCAATCACTGCGGGCGGCTAATACGTTTCCTTGTAGCGCGAGGTAATCGGATAGCGCCAGTCCTTGCCGAAACTGCGGTGCGTGATGCGAATGCCCACCGGAGCCTGACGGCGCTTGTACTCATTGCGCTTGATCAGCTCCACCACCCGCCTCACATCCTCGGTGCGAAAACCACGTGCGATGATTTGCGCCGGAGACTGGTCGTCTTCCATGAACGCCGCCATCACCGGGTCGAGCACGTCATAGGGTGGCAGGCTGTCCTGGTCTTTCTGGTCGGGTCGCAACTCGGCCGAGGGCGGCCGGGTCAGTATGCGATCCGGGATGTCGGCACGCCTCGCGTTGCGCCAGCGACAAAGTTCGTATACCAGCGTCTTGGCCACATCCTTGATCACGGCAAATCCACCGGCCATGTCGCCGTAGAGCGTGGCATAGCCGGTGGCCATTTCCGACTTGTTACCCGTGGTCAACACGATGGAGCCGAATTTGTTCGACAAAGCCATCAGGATGGTGCCGCGAATACGCGACTGCAGGTTCTCTTCCGTGGCATCGAGCTTCGTACCGCTGAACTCTTCCTTCAAGGTTGCAAGAAACGCGTCGAACGCCGGCTCGATGGAAATTTCGTCATAGCGCACGCCGAGGTTCTTCACCAGTGCGCGCGAATCGGCAAGGCTGATGTCCGCCGTATAGGGCGAGGGCATCATCACAGCGCGCACCCTCTCCGGCCCGAGCGCATCGCAGGCAATCGCAACAACCAGCGCCGAATCAATCCCTCCGGACAGCCCGATCAGCGCACCGGGAAAACCGTTTTTATCGACATAGTCGCGCACACCGAGGCACAGGGCCCCGTACACCTCGGCCTCGCGCGAAAGTTCGGGCTCGACACGCCCGTGCTCCGGAACGCCGCCCTCGAAACGGACCAGACGCAGGCATTCTTCGAAGCAGGGCAACTGATGGGCGACAGCGCCGTTTGCATCCAGCACAAACGACGCGCCATCGAACACCAACTCATCCTGACCGCCGACAAGATTGCAATAGACCAGCGGCATGCCGGTTTCGGCCACACGCTCGCGCATCACGTCATGGCGCGAGGCCTGTTTGCGCATGTGGAACGGCGACGCATTGAGCACCAGCAGCACCTGGGCGCCCGCTTCGCGCGCGCGCCGCGGCGCCTCGGCCGCCCAGACATCGGCGCAAATATTGATTCCGGCCTGCGTGCCTGCAACGCCGGGATTGGCCGTGGCCGGCCCCTGTGCGCCCCAGGTGTCCTCACAGATGTTGACGCCAAACTTGACGCCCTTCATGCCGAACACGCACGATGCGTCTCCGGGAGCGAAGTACCGCTCCTCGTCAAATACGGTGTAATTCGGGAGGGCCTGCTTGCAGTAAGTTGCGATGACCCCGCCCTCCTGCAATACCGACGCTGCGTTAAAGCGCTTGCCATCAGCCTCGTGCGGATGTCCCACCACTACCAGGATGCCCCTGACGCGTTGCGCCAGCGCTTGCAATGCAGCTTCGCAATCACGATAAAAACCGTCACGCAGCAACAGGTCTTCCGGCGGATAGCCGCATAGCGACAATTCCGGCGTCAGCACCAGGTCCGCGCCGGCGTCGCGCGCGCGAGCGGCAAACTCAAGGATTTTCGCGCTGTTTCCGGCAAGGTCGCCGACCACGCAGTTTATTTGTGCCAGCGCGATGGTGACCACGTCGGCTGTTTCAGGGGAATTTGTCATGCATAAATTATAACGCCCGGCTTGCCTCGCCTGCTGCATTGCCGAATAATGAGGGTCAATGTACGCGCTCATTCACGCCACTCCACATGACGAAAAGCCCCCACAGGTCACGCTCTTCCCGCATCAGCGTCGGCATAGTGCCGGCGTGACCTAGCCTTGGACCGCGCCCCCCTCGAACTGCGGATTCTGGACAGTCTCGCCGCGGTCGACGCCACACAGTGGGACCGACTTGCCGGCGGGCATCCCTTCCTGTCACACGCCTTTCTGCACGCCATGCACGAGACCGGTTGCGCCGGCGAAAACACCGGCTGGCTACCGCAATTCATCACGCTGTGGAACGGCGGGACCGATACGCTCGCCGGCGCGCTGCCGCTTTACCTGAAGAGCCATTCCTACGGCGAATACGTGTTCGATTGGGCCTGGGCAGACGCGTACAACCGCCACGGCATCGAATACTACCCAAAGCTGCTCTCAGCCATACCGTTCTCGCCGGTCAGCGGACCGCGCCTGCTCGCGCCGGATGCAGCCATCCGCAGAGCCCTGATTGACGCCGCACTGGCGCATGCACACCGCCTGTCGTCTCTGCACTGCCTGTTCCCGCCCGAAGACGAGGCCCGCGAATGGCAGGCCGCCGGCCTGATGCTGCGCCAGGGCGTGCAATTCCACTGGACCAACCGCGGCTACGCCGATTTCGAGGCTTTTCTGGCACAGCTGTCGCATGACAAGCGCAAAAAAATCCGCCAGGAGCGCCGTCGCGTGCGCGACGCGGGCATCGTGATGCGCCGCCTGTGCGGCGGGGACATCACACGCGAGCACTGGCGGTTTTTCACGCGCTGCTACAACCTCACCTATCGCGCCCATCACTCGACGCCCTACCTCAACCTGGCGTTTTTCGAGCGCCTTGGCGCGACCATGCCCGACAACATGCTGATGATCGTTGCCGAGCGCAACGGCACGCCGATCGCGAGCACGCTCAATATGTTCACGCAGGAAGTGCTGTACGGCCGCTACTGGGGCGCAACCGAACATGTGCCGATGCTGCATTTCGAGGCCTGCTACTACCAGGCGCTCGAATTCTGCATAGAGCGCGGCGTCACGCTGTTTGAGGGCGGGGCGCAGGGCGAGCACAAGCTCGCGCGCGGCTTTTTACCGGTCAAGACCTGGTCTGCCCACTGGCTGCAGCATCCGCGTTTTGCCGACGCGGTGGAGGACTTCCTGCAACGCGAGTCCAAGGGCATCAATCGCTACGTCGATGAACTCAACGAGCACAGCCCGTTCAAAAATGGTGATTAGGTGATTGAGGAAGTTGTGATTGTTTCAATCACCCGATTACCTGATCACCCAATCACTCCCTAGAACATCGGCTTTTTCTTGGCCTTGTCGTAACGGGATATTCCGTCGAGGATTTCTCTTTTCGCCGCAGCCGGGCCCGACCAGCCCTTCACCTTGACCCACTTGCCCTTTTCAAGATCCTTGTAGTGCTCGAAAAAGTGCCTGATCTGCGACAGGCGCTCGGGCTGCATGTCCTCGGGCTTTTTCCAATGGCGGTAGATCGGCAGGATGCGATCGATCGGCACCGCGATGAGCTTGGCGTCCTGTCCGGCCTCGTCTTCCATTTTGAGCAAGCCGATCGGACGGCAGCGGATCACCGCGCCGGTAGTCACGGGAAACGGCGTGATGACCAGCACATCAACCGGGTCGCCATCGAGGGACAACGTGTGCGGGATGTAGCCGTAGTTGCACGGGTACACCATGGAGGTCATCATGAAGCGATCAACGAACAGCGCCCCGGTCTGCTTGTCCACCTCGTACTTGATCGGATCGGCGTTCATCGGAATTTCGATGATGACGTTGAAATCGTCCGGGACGTCCTGCCCGGAACTGACACGATCAAGATTCATGGTCTGCGCAAGGAATCAAAGGGGTTGAAAATCTGCCGCCGCCCGCCCGGCCGGGGCTTCAGCTTCAGCTTCAGCTTCAGCTTCAGGTCTTGCGAATGCCGCCAAGCAGGGCCGCAACCTGACGCACCGGCCGGTTACCCGGTCGGGGCGCGTCCTGCTGGCCACCCGGCTGAGACGAAGGCGGCGCCTCTTTTGGCTCATAAGGTTTGCTGAACAGCGGATCCTGGGCCTTTGCCCCCGGACGTGCAGATGACGGTGAACGTTCGCTGCGCTCGGGCCGTGCCGACCGCTCACGCTCCGGACGCTCCGACCGGGTCAGGCTGGGGCGCTCGGACCGACTGCGGCCCTCGCCGCTCCTGCCGCCACGGCCCGCGTCAGCGCCGCGCTCGCGCGAATAGGACGGCACATCGCTCGCATTGGGTTCGAATCCCGCCACCAGGCTCTGCGGTATCGACTGCCGGATGATTTTTTCAATCGCGCCGAGGCGGTCGTGTTCGTCGGAGCAGACCAGCGAGATCGCCTCGCCGGTCGAACCGGCGCGGCCGGTGCGGCCGATGCGGTGCACATAGTCTTCGGGCACGCTCGGCAGTTCGAAATTGACGACATACGGCAGTTCGACGATGTCGAGCCCGCGCGCGGCGACGTCGGTGGCGACCAGCACGCCGACCTTGCCGGTCTTGAATTCCTCGAGCGCCTGCATGCGCTCGCCCTGCGTCTTGTCGCCATGGATAGCCGCCGCGTGCACGCCTTCATGATTGAGCTGGTAGGCGAGGCGGTTGGTGCCGAGGCGGGTGCCGCAGAACACCAGCACCTGATTGAGATTGCGCGACTTGATCAGGTGCACCAGCAATTCACGCTTTTTCTCGCGCGCCACCGGATGCACGATATGGGTGACGAGTTCGGTGACGGCATTGCGCCGCGCCACCTCGATCAGCACCGGTGCATTGAGCATGGCGTCGGCGAGCTTCTTGATCTCGTCCGAGAAGGTGGCCGAGAACAGCAGGCCCTGACGCTGCTTCGGGAGCAGGCTGATGATGCGCTTGACGTCGGGGATGAAGCCCATGTCGAGCATGCGGTCGGCCTCGTCAAGCACCAGCACTTCGACCTGCGACAGGTTGATGGTGCGCTGCTGCACGTGGTCGATCAGGCGGCCGGGCGTGGCCACCACGATCTCGACGCCGCTGCGCAACGCCTGCGTCTGCGGGTCCATGTTGACGCCGCCGAAAATCTGTACGCTTTTGAGCGGCAGGTATTTGCCGTAGGTCTTGACGCTCTCCTCGACCTGGGCCGCCAGTTCGCGCGTAGGCGCAAGGATGAGTGCGCGCACCGGATGGCGTGCGGGCGAGGCCGAGCTATTGGCGTGACGGGCGAGGCGCTGCAGGATGGGCAGCGTGAATCCGGCGGTTTTGCCGGTGCCTGTCTGCGCGCCACCCATCATGTCGCGGCCGGACAGGATGATGGGAATGGCCTGCGCCTGAATCGGTGTCGGCTGGGTGTAGCCGTTCTCTTTGACCGCCCTCAACAGCTCGGGCAGAAGGCCTAACTCGTCGAAAGACGTGACTTGCGGGGTGTCGCTCATACGCTCCAATGGCAGGCGGGGAAGTAAACCGTCTGCATAAATAAGAGGCGGAGTATAGCAGACGCCACCCCGGCGACCCGCCAGCGCCGGCGATTGGCGCGTAGCGGCCCGCAAATCGTCCCCGAACGCGTCCTGATGTCGCGTCACGGTCGCCCCGATGTCGTCCCAAGAACGTCCCAAGAACGCCCCAACAACGCTCAGGCCCGTATAATTCCGCCCTTTTCCCGTATCCGCCGCTCAATACCCCGTGATCAGCCTGCGCAAACTCACCCTGCAACGCGGCATCAAAGTGCTGTTGCGCCAAGTCGACCTGATGGTGCACGCCGGCATGCGCATCGGCCTCGTCGGCGCCAACGGCTGCGGCAAGTCCAGCCTGTTCGCGCTGATATTGGGCGAACTGCACGCCGAGGGCGGCGAGCTCGAGATGCAGGCCGGGCTCACCATCGCCCATGTCGCGCAGGAGGTGCCATCGACGACGCAGGCGGCGATCGGATACGTCACCGACGGTGACGCCGCGCTGCGCGCCATCGAGGCGGCCATCGCCGCCGCTGAGGCAAGCGGCGATGGCGAGCGCCTTGCCCTTGAGCACGAGCGCTACGAACACGCCGAGGGCTATGGGGCCGCCGCGCGCGCCGCAGCACTGATGCACGGCCTCGGCTTTTCGGCCGCCCAGCAAGGCACGCCGGTGGCCGAATTCTCCGGCGGCTGGCGCATGCGCCTCAACCTCGCGCGCGCGCTGATGTGCCGCTCCGACGTGCTGCTGCTCGATGAGCCGACAAATCACCTCGACCTCGACGCCGTTATCTGGCTCGAGAACTGGCTGCGCAACTACCGCGGCACGCTGTTCCTCATTTCCCACGACCGCGAGTTTCTCGACGCCTCGGTCACGTCGATCATTTACGTCGAGCAGCAAAAATTGAAGCTCTACACCGGCAATTACTCCGGCTTCGAGGTGCAGTACGCCTCGCAACTGGCCAACCAGCAGGCCTCCTACCAGAAGCAGCAGCGCGAAATCGCCCACCTGCACTCCTATGTCGAGCGCTTTCGCGCCAAGGCGACCAAGGCGCGCCAGGCGCAAAGCCGGATGAAGGCGCTGGCGCGCATGGAGGTCATCGCCCCGGCCCACGTCGACACGCCCTTCACCTTCCGCTTTGCCGACATCAAGGCCAGCCCCAATCCGCTGCTGGCGCTCGATGATGTGGTGGCGGGCTATGGCGACAAGACGATTATCCAAGGCACCACGCTGTCGATTCCGGAGGGTGCGCGCATCGGCCTTCTCGGCGCCAACGGCGCCGGCAAATCGACGCTGATCCAGACCCTCGCCGGCATGCTGGCGCCGCTATCGGGCACGCGGCGCGAAGGCAGGAATCTTAAAATCGGCTACTTCGCCCAGCACCAGCTCGAAGCCCTGCGTGACGACGAGAGCCCGCTGCGCCACCTGATGCGCCTTGAGCCCGCCGCGCGCGAGCAGGACTTGCGTGATTTTCTCGGCAGCTTTGATTTTCGCGGCGACATGGTGACCGGCACCGTCGAGTATTTTTCCGGCGGCGAGCGCGCGCGCCTCGCCCTTGCCATCATCGTGCGCCAGCAACCCGACCTGCTGCTGCTCGATGAACCGACCAACCACCTTGACCTCGACATGCGGCATGCGCTGACGCTGGCCCTGTCCGAGTACGAGGGCGGGCTGGTGCTGGTGTCACACGACCGTCACCTCATACGGACCACCACCGACACGCTGATGCTGGTCGCCGGCGGCCGCGTGCAGCCATTCGACGGCGATCTCGACGACTACCGCGACTGGCTGAGCGCGGAACGCGCCGGCCAGAAGACCGGTACCAGCGACGAGGCCGCGGGCGGCAAGCGCCGCGATCAGCGCCGCAACGAGGCGCAGGCGCGCAATACCTCTTCAGCGAAGAAAAAAAACGTGTTGCGCAAAGTCGAATCGGTGGAAAAGCGCATGGCGCAACTGGGCGCCGAAAAAGGGCGGCTTGCCGCCCTGCTCGGTAGCGAGGGCTTTTACGGCGGCGGCGATCGCGACAAGATACAGGCGGCGGTGTTCGAAGCGGCCCGCGTCGATACCGCGCTACAGCAGGTCGAGGGCGAGTGGCTGCTGCTGCACGAAGAACTCGAGGCCCTCGACACCGAGCAGGCTTAGGCCCCGAACGCCTCGCGTTGAAACCGCGCACACCGGCTGGAAATGTCCGCCTGGCGGCGTGAGGCCGGGAATTCTCGGCGCCCGCCGAACGGCTTTGGCCTACTGGCCAAAGCGCGCCCTGCAAGGGTTTCCCGCCATGCGCTAATTGAGCAGTTTCGGCGCGTCGTCCCCGCCGCCGGACCCGGCCGCGGTCGGCAGCACCAGCGGCAGATCCCAGTCGGCCTTGGCGACCGCCTCCTGCACCAGGCGGGTGATACCGTGCAGTAATTTGTAATCCAGGCCCAGATTGAGCCCCTGCCCGTCGCGCGGCAACAGCGTCAGCACGTTCTGCCCGTCGGGCGCGCGGCCGTGGTTCATGCGGGCCACCAGGATCGGCTCGGCGCCGAGCGGATGGCTCGCCGCCTCCTCGTCGTAAGGCGTGGCAAAGTCGGCCTGCGCCAGCGCCTTTTCGTGCTCCATGCCGAGCAGCGCCTTGCGCGCCTCGGGTGCCGCCTGCATCACGATGGCCGGCGCGGTCTCGGCCATGCGGATCAGGATGGGCCAGAGCAGGCGCACGCAGCGGCGCGTCAGCCACAGCAGCATCTCGGCGCCCTCGTCGGTGGCAAAGCGCGCCAGCAGGCGGTCCTGCTCGGCGTTGAATTCGATTTTGACCTGGCGGATTTTCATGGCTGAAATTCTAACAGGCCGTCACCCGGCATAGCCGCGGGCTGCCGGCACAAAAACGCGCCGGGAAATAAAAAAGCGGGCATCGCCCGCTTTTTCAACCTGCTCTCACGGAAAGCCCCGCGCTTACTTCGCTTCCTTTTCCATGAGCTTGTCGACCAGACCCGCCGGTACTTCGGCGTATTTGGCGAATTCCATGGTGAAGGTGCCGCGACCGCTGGTGGTGGAACGCAGGAAGTTGATGTAGCCGAACATTTCTGCCAGCGGCACAAAGCCCTGTACGAACGCCGAGGGTCCCTTCTGGCCCTGGTCGGTAACCTGACCGCGACGGCGGTTGATGTCGCCGATGATATCGCCAAGGTACTCCGCCTCGGTGACGACCTCGACACCCATGATCGGCTCGAGCAGCTTCGGTTTGCTCATCCTGTGCGCTTCGCGGAAGCAACTGCGGCCGGCGATTTCAAACGCCAGCGCAGAGGAGTCGACATCGTGGAACTTGCCGTCCAAGAGGCGCGCCTTGAAGTCCACAACTTCATAGCCGGCGATCTGGCCCTTCTTGCTCTCGGTGCGGATGGCATGCTCTACCGCGGGAATGTACTCGCGCGGAATGCGGCCGCCGGTCACTTCGTCCGAAAAATGCACGCCGCTGCCCGGCTCGAGCGCCTCGAACACCATTTTCACCTCGGCGAACTGACCCGAACCACCGGACTGCTTTTTGTGGGTATAAATGTGCTCGACCATGTTGCCGAAAGCTTCGCGGAAGCTGACCTTGGGCTTGCCCATGACCGCCTCGACACCGAGCTCGGTACGCATGCGGTCGATGGTGATTTCAAGGTGCAACTCGCCCATGCCGCGCAGCACCGTCTGGCCGGTTTCCTGGTCGACGTTGAGGCGCAGCGAGGGATCGGCCTTGACCATCTTGTAAATGGCCGTGGACATCTTGTCGATGTCGCCGCGCGTCTTTGGCTCGATAGACACGCTGATGACCGGATCGGGAAAGCGCATGCGCTCGAGCAGCACCGGATGATCCGGATCGCACAGCGAGTCACCGGTCTCGGTATCCTTCATCGACACGAAGGCGCAAATGTCGCCGGCACGCGCTTCGTCGATGTCCTTGGTGACGTTGGCCTGTACTTCGACGATGCGGCCGATACGCTCTTTTTTGCTGCGCGTGACGTTGTAGAGGTTGTCGCCCTTCTTGATCACGCCCGAATAGACGCGCACGAAGGTCAGCGTGCCGAACTGGTCGTTGATCACCTTGAACGCAAGGGCGCGCGCCGGTGCGTCGTCCTTGACTTCCTGCTCGCCGATATTCTTGCCGTCCTCGTCAACGAGTGAAATGCCGCCGTTTTCGCCCGGGTAGGGCATGTAGTCGATGACACCGTCGAGCAACTGCTGCACACCCTTGTTCTTGAACGAAGAGCCGCAGAACACCGGCACCAGTTGACCGGTCACCGCGCCCTTGCGGATGCAGGCTTTGAGCACGGCCGGATCGAAGGTCTCTTTTTCGACGAATTCCATGAAGGCATCGTCGTTCAGGGCGAGGGCGGACTCGAGCAATTCCTTGCGCAGCTCGGGCAGGCGGTCGATCCATTCATTGTCGTAAGCGGCGGTGAACTTGAAGCGTTCGCGGATCTTGTCGAGCGGCACGGTTTCCCACACGCTGTCCTTGTCCTCCGATTCCCAGACATAGCCGACACCGGCTACGAGATCGACCATGCCGACGAACTCGTCGTGGCTGCCGATGGGAATCTGGCACAACAGAGCGTTGGCGCCAAGGCGCTCCTTGATGCCCTTGACGCAATGCGCGAAGTTGGCGCCCATGCGGTCCATCTTGTTGATGTAGCACATGCGCGGCACGTTGTACTGGTTGGCGAGGCGCCAGTTGGTTTCGGTCTGCGGCTCCACGCCGGCAACACCGTCGAATACCACCACCGCGCCGTCAAGCACGCGCAGGCTGCGGTTCACCTCGATGGTGAAGTCGACGTGGCCGGGGGTGTCGATGACGTTGATCTGGTAACCCTTCCACTCGGCCGACACGGCGGCGCTCTGGATGGTGATGCCGCGCTTGCGTTCCTGCTCGAGGTAGTCGGTCGTGGTGCTGCTCTTGCCGTCCTTGGTGTCATGCACGTCGATGATCTGGTGCTTTTTGCCGGTGTAGTAGAGCACGCGCTCGGTAGTCGTCGTCTTGCCCGCGTCAATGTGCGCGATGATGCCGATGTTGCGGTAGAGCTTGAGCTCTTTCTGCCTGGCCATGATTTGTTGCCCTGATAAATTAAAGATAAAAAGTTATTGCCCCCAGAGGCTTGCAGCCTCCGAAGGCGTCCGTTATCGCAAACTGATGGGAGCTGGTGTTCACGCTCTGCGGTGCGCGCCGCACGTCTCGGCGCCCCGTTCGCCGGCCGGAAAGTCCTGACAGGGCTGAACGGCCGCTCTTCTGTTCCTTGCGGAGCAGCATTTTACTTCAACCAGGTTTTAAATTCAGGACTTTAAGCGCTTCGCCGGTCACCATTTGCCGCATCCCGGCAAGACCCTGCGACGGCACCGCCTGGATCAGGCAATCGGCTGGAAACGCCCGCCTGGCGTGGCTTTCCAGCCGATACCCGCTGCTATTGGCGGCCTACCGGGGGCCGCCTACCGGGAGCAGCCGACCGCCGGCGCCTGGGGCTGCAGCGCCCACAGCACATGCTCGCGTACCATCGCCGAGGCGTCCCCGGCCCGCGCCTGCAAGGCCGCCTGCACCTGAAACGCCGCCCCGGTACCAGCGGCGGCCAGTGCATTGCCCAGGCCCACCGCAAGGTTGCGCGACCAGCGCTCATAGCCGATGCGGTAAATGGGACTGCCGGCCATGCGCGCAAGAAAGTCCTGCTCGCTCCAGCCGAACAAATCCACGAGCTCGGCATGGTCGAGTCCATGGCGGACGCGAAAATCATCCTCGGCCGAGACCTGCGCGTATTTGTTCCACGGGCACACCAGCTGGCAGTCGTCGCAGCCATAGACACGGTTGCCGATCAACGGGCGCAGCTCAAGCGGGATCGGTCCCTTGAGCTCGATGGTGAGGTAGGAAATGCAACGCCGCGCGTCGAGTTCACGCGGCCCGACGATCGCCTGTGTCGGGCAGACGTCAATGCACTTGCTGCAACTGCCGCAATGCTCGCCGACCGGCGCATCCGGGGGCAGCGGCAGGTCGGTATAGAGCTCGCCCAGAAAAAACAGCGAGCCCGCCTCGCGCGACAACAGCAGCGTGTGCTTGCCGCGCCAGCCGAGGCCGGCGCGCGCCGCCAGTTCCACTTCCATCACCGGCGCCGAATCGACAAACACACGATGACCGAAGGCGCCGACCTCGCGCGCTATGCGATCGGCCAACTGCTGCAGCCGCCCGCGCAAGACCTTGTGGTAGTCACGCCCGAGCGCATAGCGCGCGATGTAGGCCTTGCCCGGATCATTGATGACGCCCCAGGCTTCGGCGCCTGCAGTCTGGTAATCGAGCCGCACCGAAATCACCCGCAGCGTGCCCGGCACCAGCTCGGCGGGCCGCGAGCGGCGCGTGCCATGCCTTGCCATATAATCCATCTCGCCGTGAAAGCCCTTGGCCAGCCATTCGGCTAGATGCTTTTCCGCAACGGCGAGGTCGCAATCGGCGATGCCGACCGCGCCGAATCCAAGCTCCCGCCCCCAGGCCTTGATGGCCGTGGCGAGCATCGCGTAATCGACAAGCTTTTCCCTCATTTGACTCATTTGACTCGTTTGACTCATCCGGACCATCTTAAGGCCTTGCACCTGTACCTGCCCGACCTCGCCGCCACAGGGCACCTGGGCATGCAGCTCGCCGGCCTACTGCGTCCGGGCCTGAAGATTTACCTGTCCGGCGACCTCGGCAGCGGCAAAACCACGCTGGTGCGCGCCCTGCTGCACGCCGCCGGCCACAGCGGACGGGTCAAAAGCCCTACTTATACTCTGGTTGAACTTTACGTTATTTCTAAGTTATACTTGTACCACTTTGATTTTTATCGTTTCCGGGACCCTGAGGAGTGGCAGGATGCAGGTTTTCGAGAGCACTTTGACGGCGCAGCTGTCTGCCTTGTCGAGTGGCCGGAAAAAGCGGCGGGATTGCTCCCCCCCGCCGATCTCGACGTTTCGATTCAAATCAACCAGAGCGGGCGGGACACGCGTGACATTACGATCACCGCCAACAGCGCATCAGGGGAAAATTGTCTAATCGCTTTGCAGCCCGCATCCTCCTCATAACGCACGTTGCGCTGCGCGTCCTGTTCTTCACTGTTGTTCCGCTGTTCCTGCTGACCCTCGCGGTGCGCGCACTCGCCGCCGACAGCCCTGCGGCAGAGGTTTCCGCCAGCGTTTCCGCCAACCGCATCAAGGCGGTGCGCGTCTGGCCCTCGCCGGTGTACACCCGCATCACCCTCGAATCAGCGACGCCCATCCGGCACGAATTGCTGTCGGTGAAAAACCCCGATCGCCTGGTGCTCGACATCGAGAGCAACGACTTCGCCGGCATCCAGCAGGAGCTCGCCGGCAAACTCTCCGCCGACGATCCGTTTATCGCATCGATGCGCGCAGGCCGTTACAAGCCCGGCGTGGTGAGGGTGGTGCTCGACCTGCGGGTCGAAGCCAAGCCGCAGATTTTCACGCTCAAGCCGGTCGGCGAGTACGGCCACCGCCTGGTGCTTGACGTCTATCCTGCTGTGGCCGCCGACCCGCTGATGGCCTTGCTCGACAAGCCCGCGGTCGCGGCGCCCGAAGCACCGGCGGCAAAAAAGTCCGAACCAGCGAACCCGGCGGCGCCCCCCTTTGAGGGCAAACCGGGGGGCAAACCGGACAAGCGCCCCGTCGTCGCCCGCCTGATTACCGTTGTCATCGACCCCGGCCACGGCGGCGAGGACCCTGGCGCCCTTGGCCGCCATGGCAGCCATGAAAAAAACATCACCCTCTCCATCGCGCGCAAACTCAAGGCGGTGATCGACGCCGAGCCGAACATGCGCGCGGTGCTGACGCGTGACGGCGACTACTTCATTCCGCTTGGCGGCCGCGTCGAAAAAGCGCGCCGCGTCAAGGCCGACCTGTTCGTGTCGATACACGCCGACGCCTTCATCAAGCCGCATGCGCGCGGCTCGTCGGTGTTCGTGCTGTCCGAGCGCGGCGCCAGCTCGAGCGCGGCAAAGTGGCTGGCGAAAAAGGAAAACGACGCAGACCTGATAGGCGGCGTCAATATCGCCGTAAAGGATCGCTACCTTGCGCAGACGCTGCTCGATCTGTCGCAGACGGCGCAGATCAATGACAGCCTGAAGCTTGCGCGCTCGGTGTTGTCCGAGATCGGCGGCATCAACACACTGCACAAGGCGCAGGTGGAACAGGCGAGCTTTGCCGTGCTCAAGGCGCCCGATATTCCGTCCATCCTGGTCGAGACGGCCTTCATCAGCAATCCCGAGGAAGAAAAACGCCTCAACGACGCGGGATACCAGGAGAAAATGGCGCAGGCCATTTTTAACGGTGTGAAACGCTATTTTGCGAAAAATCCGCCGCTGGCGCGCCCGGTTGTCACCTCACAGGCGGATGAAGCCCGTTTGGCGCGCCCGGTGCCCGGCGCCGCAACGCCCGCGCCAGGGCGCACCGCGATCGCCACCAACTAGGCAGGCACGCCAACCCTGCTGCGGGCGCAGCGGGCCCGGCACCGATGAATCCCCTGTCACCAAAAAAACTGCTGCTGTCCAAATGGACCGCCGTCAAGCCGGTCGCGAGGGAAAAGCATTTTCTTGTAATCAAACTGATAGAACCCAAGACGCCGCAGGACCAGATCGAATGGGTCGAGATCGAGGCGGTCCACTCGCGGCGGGTGCGGCGCATTGCGTGGCGCGAGCTGCGCGATGCCTCGGAGTGGCGGCAGGGCTGGGTCTGAGCCGTACTGCAACATCCCGCGGCTTCGGCCCTTCAGCTTCGGTCTCTCAGCTTCGGCCCCTCAGCTTTCTTCCTTCAGATCTTGCGCAACTTCTCCTGCACAAACGCGTACACCAGAGGCAGCAGCGACAAGCCGATGATGACGAGAATCACCGCCGTCAGGTTGTTGCGGATGAACGGCAGGTTGCCGAAGAACACGCCGGCGTACACCAGCGACACCACCCAGACCAGCGCACCCACCACGTTATAGGTGAGAAAGCGCGAGTAGGTCATGCTGCCTATGCCGGCCACAAACGGCGCAAAGGTGCGGATAAACGGCAGGAAGCGCGCAATGATGATGGTCTTGCCGCCGTGCTTTTCGTAAAACGCGTGGGTACGATCGAGCGCCTTGCGGTTGAACCAGCGCGAGTCCTCCCAATGGAAGACCTTTGGCCCGAGATAGTGGCCTATGGCGTAGTTGACGGTATCGCCAAGGATCGCGGCGACCACCAGCACCACCACCAGCACATGCGGGTTCATGTCCGATGCCGCCCACAGCGCACCGGCCACGAACAGCAGAGAATCGCCGGGCAGAAAAGGCATCACCACCAGTCCGGTTTCGCAAAAAATGATCAGGAACAGGATGACATAGATCCAGGTGCCGTATTGCGCCAGCAATGCGGCAAGGTGCTTGTCAAGGTGCAACAGCAGGTCCATCAACTGCATCAGCAAATCCATGGGCTTTCCCGGTTCCGGCCAAGGTCAAGCGGCCAAGGCCCGCATTCTACCGACTGTATAATTGCCGTGGTCGTCGATTTGAACGCACCTCATTGGACGCACATCGTTGAACGTACATCGTTGAACGCAAATCAATCGATGCCGCGCAATCGCACCGGCCCCAGCCCATGACCGCAATCCACCTTTTGCCCGACACCCTCATCAGCCAGATCGCCGCCGGCGAAGTGGTCGAGCGCCCGGCTTCGGTGCTGAAGGAGCTGCTCGAGAACAGCCTTGATTCGGGCGCGACTGAAATCAGCGTATCGCTGGTGCAGGGCGGCATTAAAAGCGTCAAGGTCACCGACAACGGCGGCGGCATTGCGCGCGAGGACCTGCCCATGGCCCTCTCGCGCCACGCCACCAGCAAGATCGCCAGCCTCGACGACCTGGAGAGCGTGATGTCGCTCGGCTTTCGCGGTGAGGCGCTGGCCAGCATTGCGTCGGTGGCGCGGGTGGCCCTCGCGAGCCGCACCGCCGGCGCGGCGCACGCTTGGTCCATCGCCGCCGCCGGCGGCCCCGCCGAAGCGCCGCAACCGGCGGCGCATCCGCCCGGCAGCAGCCTCGATGTGGAGGACCTGTACTTCAACACCCCGGCGCGGCGCAAATTCCTCAAAACCGACGCCACCGAATTCGCCCATTGCGAAGACCAGTTCAAGCGCGTCGCCCTGTCACGGCCCGATGTGACGATGAGCCTCAGGCACAACGGCCGCGTGAGCTGGCATCTTGCCGCGGGTGATGCGGCACGCCGCGTCGCCGCCCTGCTCGGCGAGGAGTTCGCCGCCGGCGCGCGGGCGGTGGACGCGGCCGCCGGCGACCTGCGGGTTTGCGGTTTCGCCGGCTCGCCGGCGCAGGCGCGCGGCTCGCGCGACCACCAGTATGTGTTCGTCAACGGCCGTTTCGTGCGCGACAAGCTGCTGGTGCACGCGCTGCGCGCCGCCTACCAGGACCAGATGCACGGCGACCGTCACCCCGCCTATGTGATTTTCATCGACATCGACCCGCGCGGCGTCGATGTCAACGTCCACCCGGCGAAGACCGAGGTGCGCTTCCGTGACGGTCGCGGCGTGCACCAGTTTGTCTTTCACAGCGTGTCGCGCGCCCTCGCCGGCACCGCCGCCGATACGCCTGCGGCGATGGTGGGATTTGCCGCGGCGCAAAATGCGGAACGTAGCGCAAGCCCGTCGCGGCCGTCTTCGCCGGGCTTCGCCGCGGCGATGGGCAAACCGTCGTGGGTGGGCACGCAGCCGCTGCCGTACGCGCGCGCTGAGCAGACCGCCTTTGCCGTGGCGCAACCGGCGGCGGCGTATGCGGCGATGTTCTCCGCCGGCATGGCGCCTGCTGCCTCGGCATCATCATCTCCGGTACCCGCCGCCGAACAGCCGCTCGGTTACGCCGTCGCACAATTGCACGGCATCTATATCCTGGCGCAAAACAGCACCGGCCTGGTGCTCGTGGACATGCACGCTGCGCACGAACGCATCCTCTACGAAAAACTCAAGCTGGCGCTGGACCTGCGCGAAATAGCGACGCAAAAGCTGCTGATCCCGGTGACCTTCAATGCCGGGGCGCTCGAGGTCGCCACTGCCGAGGAACACGCCGATACGCTGCAAAAAATCGGATTCGATATCGCACCGCTGTCGCCGACCGCCCTGGCGGTGCGCGCGGTGCCGGCAATGCTGGCCTCGGCCGACATTGCCGAGCTCGCCCGCGCGCTGCTCAGGGATGTGCGCGAATACGGCGCCACGCGCATGCTGACCGAACGCCAGAACGAGTTGCTCGGCACCCTCGCCTGCCACGGTGCGGTGCGCGCCAACCGCAGCCTCACCCTCACCGAGATGAACGCCTTGCTGCGCGAGATGGAACAAACCGAACGCTCGGGCGAATGCAACCACGGCCGCCCCACCTGGTACCAGATGAGTCTCGCCGACCTCGACAAGCTGTTCCTGCGCGGGCGCTAGGCCCGGCGCAACATCCGCCAACCATCTTGAAGGTCCGTTTGAGCGCCAGGCAACCGACTGGAAAGCCACGCTGGTATTGGGTTTCCAGCCGTAAGTATGGCGTACGGCGCTCGGCAGCGGCATGACTGAGCCTTCGGGCACGCTGCCGCCTGCGATTGCGCTGCTCGGGCCCACCGCCAGCGGCAAGAGCGCGCTCGCCATGGCCATCGCCGCCCGCCACGACGTCGAGATCATCAGCATCGACTCGGCCCAGGTGTTCCGCGACATGGATGTGGGCACGGCCAAACCCTCGGCCGCCGAGCGCGCGGCGGTGCCGCACCACCTCATCGACATCACCGCCCCGACAGGGGCGTATTCAACCGCGCTTTTTCGCGCCGACACACTGCGCCTGCTGCCGCAGATCATCGCGCGTGGCCGCACGCCACTGCTGGTGGGCGGTACCATGCTGTACTTCAAGAGCCTGCGCGAAGGCCTGTCCGAATTGCCGCAGGCCGATGCGCCGCTGCGCGCCGCGCTTGAGCTCGAGGCACTGCGCCACGGCTGGCCGCGCATGCATGCGCGCCTGGCAGAAATAGACCCGATCACGGCGGCGCGGCTGCAACCGGCCGACGCACAGCGTATCCAGCGCGCCCTCGAGGTGCACCAGCTCACCGGCCGGCCGCTGTCGGCGCTGCAACAGCGCAGCGGTCAGGCGGTCGATCTGCCGGTACGCCTGATAGGTATCGCACTCGTACCATCCGAACGCGCCGCTCTGCACCAGCGTATCGCCGATCGCTTCGACGCCATGCTCAGCGCCGGACTGGTTGAGGAATTGCAGGCGCTCACAGCCCGCTACGCACTGCATGCAGAGCTGCCCTCGATGCGCTGCGTCGGTTACCGCCAGGCGTGGGCGTTTTTGCAGGGTGCGTGTGACCGTGCCACGCTGCGCGACAAAGGCGTGTTTGCGACACGCCAGCTGGCCAAACGCCAGCTCACCTGGCTGCGCGCCATGCCCGATCTGCAGGTGCTTGACTGCCTTGCCGGTGATCTTGAGCAACAGGCGCTGCGGCACCTGCAGCACGCTTCTGCGCTCTGATGACGCGTCCGCGGGACTCAGCCTGCGAGACTCAAAACACGCCAGGTATGATCCGCTTCACCCGTGAAGCGTAGTCCGGGTAAGCGGCGAACTGTTCGGCAAGGCCACGCTCCTCCAGCACCGCCTTTGCCAACAGCACGGCGGCGAGCGCCAGCCAGGCGAGCAGTTTCCAGGGGTCTTGGTAGGCAACCACCTCGGCGGCCGCAAACAACAGCACCGCCGAGTACATCGGATGACGCACCCAACGATACGGCCCGCCGGTAACCAGATGCGCCGAGACCTTGGGCTCGGGCCGGATGTTGAAATTGCCCGGCCGGTTGTACGCCAGCGTCCACACGCCTAGCCCAAGCGCGGCAGCGGCAAGCAGCAATGCGGACGGTGACCAGGTTTGCGGCGTAAACGGCCAGATGAGCCAGCCTATCAGCGCAAACTGCGCTGCGACCAGCAGTAGTCCCCGTATGCGCAGGCCGCTCACGGCTTGACGAAGCGCAGTGTCATGCGGTCACTCTCGCCAATCTCCAGATACTTGTCGCGCCCGACGCTGCCCAAGCGCAGCGCCGGTGGCAGCGTCCACACGCCGCCGGGGTAATCCCGCGTGTCACGCGGGTTGGCGTTGACCTCCGAGCGCGCCGCCAGCCGGAAGCCCGCCGCCTGTGCAAAAGCGACGACCTGCGCCTCATGCACATAACCGTTGCCGGCACGCGGATCCACCGCCAGCGCCGGATTGGCACGATGCTCCACCAGCCCCAGCACGCCGCCGGGTTTGAGCGCGCGATACATGCCGGCAAACACCGCCTCGACCGTACCGGCGGTGATCCAGTTGTGCACGTTGCGAAAGGTCAGCACCATGTCGGCGCCCAGCGGCGTCTGCGCGGCATCTGCGCGCGGAGGCAGAAAATCCACCAGGCTTGCCCCGCCCAGCAACCCCGACTTGTCGGCGACGCGGGCACGCAGGCCCGCCGTCGCGCCGCCGGCGCTGTCTCTTATACACATCTGACGCTGCCGACGAATAGAGAGGTGTAGATCTCGGTGGGCGCCGTATCATTAAA
>ENA-ORBV01003950-ORBV01003950.1-microbial-mat-metagenome-genome-assembly--contig:-NODE-3950-length-29056-cov-4.974533_pt1 | contig 29056 bp, 34 predicted proteins | sample MGYA00237777_ERZ505514 | MGnify/ENA primary metagenome ERZ505514 (study PRJEB26160, sample SAMN06269048) | microbial mat metagenome | isolation source: Oligotrophic lake microbial mat | place... | reverse complement strand
GCAGATTAGTGTACTAAATTTTTAGTACCAGCCTCTACGCTAGCGCACGTAGAGGGCCAATAGTTACGGAAAGTGCTTGAGGATTGTGAATGATCTCTCTCAGACTCGCACTTGCTCGTGTTGACCTCCTACTAGTAGGCTACTACGTACGTCGGACAAGCCAGCTGATGCGCTCACTTGCCCCGTCAAACCAACCCAAGTCCAAACTTTTCGAATTCTGCGATCACCAATGATATAGAAGAAGAAGAAAACAACCCCCGATGAATGATGGATAGATAAGCTATTTGACACTTCATTTACTGTCAACTGTTGTTTTCCGTTCCTCTCTAGGATTGAGCTCTAGTAGACATCCAGCGTTCTTCGGCGGCATCAAGACTACGAAGGGATCCTGCCCCCCTGTTTATTGAAAATATAGTGCACGAAAGATATTTCTATTTCGGCCAAAAGTAGCATCAATCAATCCTGCCGTTTGTGATCGAGTAACTCCAATCCACGCCGTATTACCTATCCGTGACCTCCATCAAATCAATTGCAAAGCAAACGAAGCATCATGCCGGTACTCCGCGAGTTGTTACTGATGCCCGGTCTCTCGCCGTTGCACAATAATATTTCGGCGGCCATGGTAATGGTCTTGTATTACCGCATTGTCATTGAATTTGTGTCCAAGTTTCGGGAACGATTCAAAGCGCTCACCTTCCAATCTCGACAAATCTTGCAAATGTCTCTGACAACATCCATTGTGTTTTGGCCGTTGTTTGACACGAGCGAATGGTCTTGGAGGTTGAATGCCTTGCTTCCAGCAGCCATGTCGGTACGAATGATATTGAAGGTGAGTTTGAATCAAAATCACTACACACACACAGCACGCACACGGAGAGGCATGTCTTGAAAATTACCACTCTGTATGTTCTAGAGGAACTGAGTATTGTTCTATCTTTTTTTCAATGGGATGGATAGGCAAAAGTGGTGAACGATCCAGACGATATTGATGTGATGAATTTTTCACGAGCCTCTGCGCCGAATGAACTGATCTATGGGCCTCTCCAGCTCTGCTGCTTGATGATGTGGCTAGGCGTGTATCAATTCATGACACAAGAGGCCGCCATAATAGCAGCTGCTGTTGGGATTGGAGATGGAATGGCTCCTTTTATTGGGCAGCGTTACGGCCGTCATGTCTACAATCTACCAATTTCCAATCAAAAAACAATGGAGGGCAGCGTGGTTGGGGTATTCTTGGGAACTGTCTTATCCTCCTACGTGTATTTGTATATGATTGGACTAGACCTACCCCCACTGCGGTATATTTTAGTCTATGGATTTCTTGCGGCAATGACGGAAGGATCAGCTCCTGGTAATTTCGACAACATCGCCACAGCGCTCTTGTTGTATTTCTCGATTGACAAGGTGAAGGAGTTGCTGTAGATACCAGAGGTGGGAGAAACAATACAATCAATAACAGCAGCATGAGATCTTATCTTACCGCTAGAACGGACCACAAAACAAGCACGAAATAGCATTTTCACATTGCTGCCTTTCATAATCGTTGGAACGTGCAGCTATTTTTGCTTTGTCACGGGCTACATGAAAACTGATCTAGCTTGCACAATGTGGTCCAAGAATTTCAAGAGATCAGCCCATTTTTATCCCAGCATATAATGTACGATATACCTTGCATACGAATCACCCTCGCAAGCTTGTACTTGATCGATATGGCAGGCAGCTGCACTTGACTAACTGAACAAAAACATACTATTTTGACGCGTGCTTGAAAGCACTTGTAATAATACGATATGAAATGATGAGCCATGTTAATTATTTTTTTGGCGCTGGAGGATTAATAGCTGTGAGCGTTACGAGGAACCCTTAAAGTGTACTACTAGTCTTGTGCACGAAGGCATTAATTGTAGAGCTGCCTCGAAGCTTGTAATGTCGCTGCACCGTTTAGATAATAGCCGGCTTACGCGCCGACGAATCTTCTTGTCCTCCCTCGTCTTCTTCACCTTCGTCCCAAAGTTCGTCCTGGGAACGGTATGATTCTTGGGTTTCGTCCATTTGCTCTGAGTCATCTTCTCGAGATTGCTCTCGGAGCTGCTTTTCGTGTCGAGTTAGTATCCCCTCCGCCCAATTGGAAAGGAAATCCATCCCTTTCAAAAGAGATAGCAACAATTTACATTTTACTGAGGACTCCTAGCCGTTCATACATTGCATATGCACTTTCCCCACCCTGCACTTACCAAGCCAGTTGAGAGCCTCTAGTTCCATTTTGTACCCATGCTCGTCCATGGCTTCTAGTTCTTCGTACCTGTCTTGATTATTTCCGCGGTCGTGAAACCTATGGTCTTCATCAAGTAGCTGCTGCAAACGCTTCCGATCCAGCTCGGAAAGGCTTTGGAATACACCGGGAGGCAAAGGAACATTCCCATTTTCTTGTATATCTTCCACCTGCGACGGTCTTAGTCCCAACCATTGCATGGGCACAGCATATCGAGACCCGCCGTCGACTCCCAGACGTTCGCTCCCATATTGATAGGTCTGAAGCACAAGAGCTCCATAAGGATTGCAGTCGGCTATTCCGTAGACTGGAAGTTGTAACCCATGATGCAAGCTATGGACCAAACTGCGTGTGGCCAAATCGGGAAAGCCCTTGCCCGTCACCAAAATGCAGGGATAGCGCTCATACAAGCGATCTTCCGAGAATCGATTGTACACCCCTTCTTTTTCAATTACCAAAATGCATTTAGCACGACGCGGTGGTGTGTCGTCTTGGCTATCAGCGTCGCTACCATCATCATCGGCCTCACCCGCAGGGTTCACAAGACAATCCACGGTAAAGTTGCGTTGCTGCGGAGGCCTCAACCATTCCTGCGTAATCGGAGTGCCTTGCATGGACGACAACGCCTGGCCATCCATGACGACACGACCATCACGAATGATTTGAATACAACCACAATACCATCCCTTGGGTGAAGCATACAATCCCAAACTCGCTCTTGGTACTTGCAACAAGTTGGCGGCTTCGACAATGGCTGCGTCGCATTCTTTCTGAGAACGGAAATGGGTCACGTAAAAATAATAGACCTCTCGGGTTGTCGTGGTGCGTTGCGCCAACAAGAGCGAATGGCAGTAGGAAAGTACCAACAGGATACTCGAAAACATTCGACATTGGACCATGTTGTGGAAGACAAAACGCTTGCTCTTGGAGGGCACAAGTCTCATGACATGAATATTACTGTCGTTGTCGTCATCCTCCTCCTCTGAGGCTTCGCTGTCTTCGTCGTCATCATCGTTTGGAGCCGAAAACGTTTTCAGCTCGGGCAGAATTTCGGCTGCTAGTGCTTCCACAAGAGATTGTATGGTGCTTTCAATGCGACCAATGACTTCGGTCGGGGACAGAATCTCATTGTTTTGTGGATGGCCTGGCATGTTGCGTGGTTCGCTTCTGTCATTGTTCCGCACAGACTGGATGGAAGAATCACTAGTACGATTGGATTGTGTGTCATCGCCTTCCAAAAAGTCGTCATTTTCTCCTGCCGAGAATCGCTGCGATTGCGACTGCAGCTGTGATGGTTGGGACAAGTTCCACTGCTGCGACTGTGAGTGTTGCTGCTGTTGGGACCCTAATTGCGACTGCGAACTCGTGTACTGCGACTGCGACTGAGAATAGTACGCGTACGATGATTGAGACTGCGAGTATTGAGGTTGACTAGCAGAATATTCGTCGTCACTATGCTGCTGCAAAGTATCCCGCTCGAGACGAGAACGGCTCGCGCTCCAGTCGTTCGTCGCGTGATGATTGGAGTTCATCGCTACTACTCTGTTTTTTTCTGGGCTTTTGGAGGGTTGTCTATCGAGGGATCCCTTTTCTCTCCTCGGTTCTCAATACTCTCTGGTATCAACTATTACAGTCACTTTTCGAGAATCCTGGTCTCCGTGTGTGAAGAGTCCCGGGATAGGAGGAGGAAGTCAAACAATGACGGAGCGCCAATCAATCTCCAGCGACTGTAGATGCGTTATGACGAATGAAAATGACAGTCTTTAGCAGTTACTGAGCATGTGGTTTCAATGAAGTCTTAGTTTACCGTAGGAGATGAACTTGCTTTGGCGTAGACAAAATCATTCGTCTAGTGAGACGCTGTCATCGTTGGAGAATTACTTTACTGAATGAGTTGAAATCCGATTTCGTTTGATTTTGGGGGGGGAAACTTGGTGCGCACATTTGATCAAACTTGTTTACGGAAGTTGTATAAGCCCCTCTTTTTAAAAGGGGGTCCAACATGCGTGGTCAGACGGAGTAGTGTCACGTGCGTGAAAAGGACAAATCACTACTATGTGACTCGACTCAAATCGCCTGATCATCGATGCCCCTCGAGCTCAATCAACAACCCAACAACAACGATCAACAGCGTAGCAGTACGAAACAGTACCGGTACGTGATTACTCGCATATCACTTACTACAGAAGTGTAAGAAAAACGATGAGTGCCACCGATAGGACGGATGCCAATGCCTTTGAGGTAGGGGTAGCCCATGTCAACTTTCGAGTTCGATGCGAAACACTAGGCCATGGTGATGAAGTATTTTTAGTTTCCGATGAAGGTCAAGGGTCGCGAAAGGTAGGTTGCTACAAAGTAGAGTTAGTAGATTTGCTGCCGGATCGGTTGCCCGTCGTCATGGCCTCCTACGGAGATTCTACGAGCTTTTTCGAGAGAAAAACTTTTTTCGGCACTCCGACAGTGATGGCGCGAGGTCTTGCCGGCCAGCATCAACATGCACCCATATGGCACCTTCGTATGCTGTTGAAGCGCCTTCTTGTTTCCAATTTATAGTAGTTTTAGCATCCTACCCATTAGCTATTGACTTGACTTGACTTGTCAACCAATACTAGTACGCATCGGGAATGTGACTGCTACTGTTCATGGAAAGAATGGCACCTCTGTGTTAGCTCTCTGCCGTCACAACGGCAGCAAACCTGTAAAATTAATGTTCATTTTTTCGTTCGACTTGATTGTCGCTAACTCCTTGCATTTGATTGTGCAATTTCCACCTTTCAGTCCATTCCCCTATATACGACCGTGACTGCCTTTCCATGGTACCACACGATCTCTCCCATCACGTTGTCGTTGCCGCCGAAAGCACTCGAAGACAAGAAGGGAGTTCCCGAGTCTTCTCGCTATTTTTCCTACCGCTATGCTATTCATCGAGCCGGGGTATTTTATCGCTGGGAAAATCATTTGGACGTTGACAATTATGAGGAAGATGTCACCATGGAAGATTCACAAACCAACGCCATGGAGACCGACGGCGAAGGACGTCACAGAGTGCCGCTGAGGCTGCTAGCTTCTCGCGAAACCTACACCATCAACGACGTCATGGGCATTACCACTGGCACACCCGACATTGATCACATTCGCGTACCCACTCGTCCTACTTACGGAAGTGCCGCTACGATGCACTCGCGTGATGGAAGTCAGGGACAATTGTCGACCAGTAGCTATAGCAGCCTGCAAGCCGCACGAGGAACCGAAGGAAAGTCGCCCAAACCGGCCAACCGGAAAAAGGCCGTGGGATTTGCTCCGCAGCCACCTCCGTACCACCCCGGAGGTCCTTCCCAAACGAACGCACCCAAACAGACGGTGCATTTGAATTCCACAGATGGTCTCGTCGTTGTGAGTGCGTTCTTGCCCGTCATTCTCCATCGTAGCAATGAGGGAGTGTGGACCGCCGATTGGGATTATGAAGTCCTCTTGTCCATGCAGACGCATTTGCGTGTGACTCGTGTTGGTGTTGTCAAGTGGAGAGGATGGCATGGATACCACGGTGGCGGCGGAAGCCCCGAAGCTGGTGTTCCTGTCGCGGAGAGAGCTTTGGTCGAAGAATGTTTGCAACCATTTAATTGTGTTCCCGTTTGGATTGAACCAAAACTGTTTGGTGAAATGTGAGAACCGAACGTGCTTGTTGCTATGGCTTTTACTATTGTTTGGAAAATATGATCCACTGTGTCCAGTTAATTATTAGCGTCTCACCCAACTGTAATTCCGCCGCCCTGTACAGGTACAACGGGTTCTGCAAAGGTGTGTTGTGGCCTGTGCTTCACAATGTCACCTCGGTGTACTCGTCCAGACCAGATAACATAGAAGGTGCCGGCGATGATGTCGATATGAGGCAGGATAATTCCGAGTCAGCGCAGTTCTCCGAGTACTGCATGGACGATATCGGACAAGGTCCAATCCATGGAGGCCGAGGAAGCGAGGCAGAGCTTTGGGCAGCGTACAACGCTGTCAATCGCAAGTTTGCGGAAGTGGTGGTTCAATGCTTCAACGAGGGAGACCTTGTGTGGGTCCATGGCTTTCACTTGCTCATCCTTCCATCTTACCTTACACGCCGTATTCCCATGGCCAAAGTTGGAATTTTTCTTCACACCCCATTCCCAAGTTCCGAAATCTTCCGTACTCTTTGGTGCCGAGAAGATCTTCTTCGCGGGATATTGAATGCGGACCAAGTTGGATTCCATTTGTTCGAATACGCTAGGCACTTCTTAACTTGTTGCCGTCGGTTGTTGGGATTAAATTATGGAATGGTTCCCGATGCGTCGGGTGGCCATACGCTTGCTATCGATACCAACGGCCGTCACGTGGCAGTGACGAGCATCCATGCCGGTGTGGAACCCCCAGTCCTGAACCAGATTTTGGCGCACCCGATTACAGCGGAAAAGGTAAGCAATGCTATGTGCCCGTGCAATTTTAACAAAACACACAATAAGGAAGCGAAATCCTCACGATTTGTTTTCATCCGCTTCTTTGCTGTAGGCCATGTCCATTCGTAACAGGTTTCAAGGCAAAACAATATTTTGTGCCATCGACCGATTGGAGACGCTCAAAGGAATCCCATTGAAGTTATTGGGTCTCGAGCGATTTCTGAAAAGATGTCCGGAATGGGCCGATAAAATCGTGTTGATTCAGGTGGGCATATCGGCACACGAGCGTGCACATGACTACCACCGGACGAAAAAGGAAATCCCTACCCTAGTGAAGAGAATCAACGATGCTTTCCCTGGTGTGATTCAGTTTCAAGAATGCGCAGAGTCGGAAATGCGTCTTCAACAGCGAATGGCGCTGCTGCGGGCCGCGGATGTCGTACTGGTTACCCCCATCCGCGACGGTCTTAACCTGATTCCACTGGTATGTTTCTCATTCATTCGCGTTTTCAGGGGGCTCTGGTTGATGCTTTGTTGCTAACTTTCCCGGTTCTCTCTTGTTTGTGAAGGAGTTTACAATTGCGCACCAGGACGCCTTGTCGGATGCCGGAAAGCGAGACGGCCGCAGACGAGGCCTTTGCATCCTTTCTGAGTTTTCAAGCTGTACCCGGGTTATGCGAGGAGCGCTGCACGTGAACCCCTGGAAAGTACGTAAACCAAACAATGTGATCTTTTGCAGCAATATTATAATCATTGGTATTCTTTGGAACTAAAGCTTTCCTATCATTCACTACCGCAGATTTCCGAGATCGCAAACGCATTTAATCTCGCCCTTATGATGACGGAGGATGAACGCATGAGGAGAGTGAGTTGTGCATCCGAGTTTGTTACTCGTGTTACAACTCAAAGATGGGCATTAGCGGTGATGCTTGATTTGAAGGGTGTGCATAAGAATGTGAACCCTGTGCAAATGTCTGGCGCTGGACTAGGGTTGGGGTACAGATTGCTTAATATGGATACTGGTTGGGGTTCTTTGGATTTCACGGCCGTTGCGAGAGCCTACAAAAGTGCTCGTTCTCGGTTGATTCTTTTGGATTATGGTGGTACTATTGTCAGCAACGACAACGTAAGTGCACTTGAGAGGTTGATGCTTTGTTTTGGTATCCTTTGAACTTGCAGTAACGCGAAACTGACTTAGATTGTTCTGCTTTCTCATCTTGTTCTGCAGCTCGACAAAATCATGAGGTTCAAGATGGTCAAAGAAAGAAGTGCCCCGTCTGTACCTACAGAAAGAATGATCAGTACCCTGAAAAGGCTATGCGAAGATAAGAGAAACGCGGTCTTTGTGGTGAGCGGTAAGGAACGTCACTCTCTTACAAACTCACTTGAAGGCATCCCCAACCTGGGTTTGGCAGCGGAACATGGAATGTTTATCTCATGGCCGTTGCACAAGAAATCCGACAAGCGGCGATGGGAAACTTTGGTTCCCGAAACGGACAGAACTTGGCGCTCGCTTGCTGTTACAATCATGGAAGTGTATACTTCGAGAACCCATGGAAGTTACATAGAAGAGACCGAGATGAAGGTTCTGTGGCAGTATCGCGATGCCGACTTGGAGTTTGGTTACCTTCAGGCCCGAGAGCTTGAAGATCATCTATCCAAGTATCTACGAAGCTACTCAGTCGACATTCTACACGGCGGAATGGAGGAGGGTGGTTATGTTGAAGTCAGGCCGAAGGGTGTTAACAAAGGAGTACTGGCTATGAGAGTAATCAAGCACTTTCCCGTAATCGCACAGAAAGACAGAATTGATTTTTGCCTTGTTTTAGGCGATGATCACTGCGACGAGCCCATGCTTTCCGTCATGCGGCAAGTGGGCCGACGTATTGCGGGGGTGCGACGTGCCAAATCGGGCGAAGAACCTCTGCCTCCTATGCCAGCGACCATACCGCTGGTAGATGTGTCTTCGGTCGATGGGTATGTCTCTCCTGAACTTGAAGTGTTTACGGCCACGGTTGGCAAGAAACCAAGTGCTGCAGCCAGCTATTTACACGACGTCAACGAAGCCCAGGAGCTTCTGGAAAGTCTTGTTAAGGTTTCTACCAGAGACCAGAAATTTTACTCTGCAGTTGATTTAAGATCGCATGTGACGGGAGCTGGAAGTGGATTTGGCATGACGACCACCCTGGAGACTGTTAGTACAGGCATGCCTAAGTCGTTGAGCTATGGCCAAATGAGCATACCAGAAGACGACAGCGGAGAACCCAAGCAGCAGAAACGTCCGAGCAATGGGTTTCTCAACGATTATCTTGGTACGATTGAGGACGAGCATGCCGACGAAGACGAAGAGTTCATCTTCTTCTGAGTCTGGCTGCATGCATTACTGTTAGAGCGTGTTCATCCAACATAACACTACTGTTTATCCTGCTGTAAAATAGCTTGTTAAACGTGACATCAATATTATGTAGAGCGTTAATTAATAGATGACACCCAAGTCATCGCAATGAAAATTAAAAATACGTCATGTAATAAGAAATGGATGCATTCGTAGTGTAGTATGTAACCAAGAAGTCCAAGCCAAGGATTTAAACTGACACCATTTTCATTGGAGACGTCGCAGTTTCCTCGTCACTGGAACTGATTAGAACACTGCCTACTTCCTTGGGGGTCGAATAGTCAGCTTCCTCTGACAATCGGCGCTTCGGAGAAGGAGCGGAGCCCGCTTCCTTCGGTCCAGTGATCTCGCGGCTACGCTTTCTCGACTTGGTTGTCTTTTTCTTTTTTTGCGTGGTCAGCTCTGACGCATCATAAATTTTTGGCTTGTGGACATGCCTGCGGCTTCGTTCGAGCGCTGCTGTCCCAAAGAGCAATCCCATCTTGTGCTTGTTCAAAAGCCCCTTTTGAGCAAGCATCATACTCTCAACAAGGGGCATTTCATCCTCCTTGTTCGTCGACGACAGCGACTTTACGGGGAGCTTGAACTTCTTGTTGCTCTGGGAGATTGATTTGATCGGTGCATCTTCTTCGTGGTGAACAGAGCTGTCCGAAGCAGCTCCCCCTTTGCTGCCCAATTCACTATCCGCAACCGATTCTTCCGAAGGCATAGGCGATTCTGGCACGGTGGCAGGTGATGATGACGACCGCAATGAGCTTGGGAACATGATGTTGGCACGCTTGGACTCAATGCCGATAATCCTGCAGGAATTTAGTGGAGTCACCTCATGGGCAAGTGCGTTTCCTTTGCTAAAGACATGCAAGGCCTTGCCTTCATTCAACGGTGTAGGAGACGACAGCTCGCTGTCATGTGAGATCATCCTTTGTATATCCCGCACTGGCGATGATCTGTTCTTGATGCCTTTTGCTGCCGCCGCAGCAGAAGGATCAAATACTTCGACGACAGCATTCTCCGAGTTTGTAGAATGCTGATTTGCCTTATCGCTACGAGTGGTGGATTCCCCCTCCGCGCTGTCCGAGTCGGGATGGAGATACAACTCGAAGGAGCGACGGTTGTGCAATCCAGCACCTGGTAGTCGCACACTCACCCAACCATTCCTCCACTTCTCCACCACGCCCACATGGTTTGCCAGAGGCCCCGAAGACACCACTACCTTTCTGTTCAACCATTGGTCGGTAGCCAAAGTGCTCAACAACGGATACGGAGAATCGGCTTGCCTCTTTTCCAGATTCTTGACGGTCGAGAGTCGTCTGGTGGATGTGGAAGCTTTCTTGTTGGGCTTGTTAGTATTACTTGTGGTTGCAGAGCTTGTTGGTGTTTCATTGGTAGAACCATCACTGTTGTTCCCTCCATCGGCAGACTCCGCATCCTTTCCTACCTTGTGGGTGCTAGTACTTGTGGAGGCACCTCGGCGAGGAGGGGGGTTTGTATCATAATCAGCATGCAAGTAGCAGTACTTTGTCCCCTTGACAGCACAATACGAACACTCGCGTCCTCGAGTTGTCGTTGCTTTGGGGGGTAGCAACGTTCGTGCGATGGAAGAAGAAGAAAGTAAGCAACTGGCAGACGCAGCGACAAACGCAAAAGACCCGTTTTGATGCTCAAGCATGCGTAGCAATAACGTAAGACCTACCTTTACACCGCGTTTCTGTTGCACATCCCGTGTAGCGTTTGTCCTGATGAGTCGATGCAGTAGTAGCTTCGTCCTTCTTGTTGCTGTTATTGGAGAGGCCCTCTTTCTCCTCCCCATTCTTCTTCCCTTTCGTGCCGCTGTTTGCGGCATTACTCTTCTGGACGACCTGTTCTTTCGTGCTACTGCAGTTTGCATGAGCATCCTTCTTCGTCTTGTTTGTTGCTGTTGCTGCTGACTCCACCCCCGCCTCTTCCGCAACAACATACTGATGATAGTGCAGCTTGCAGTACTGACTTCCCTTGTAACAAGGCAATCGTTTACAATACGAATGTGTTCGGGAGGTTTTCCCATGACATGTATTTGGAAGAGGGCCCGCGACTTCTGCTGTTGTTGCCACCTTTAGCGATGGTTGTGATGATTGTGATTGTCGACGCTTGGCCTTGTTGTTGTTGGAGGACTTATGGTGGTGTTGGCTGGTGTCTGCACCACCACTGGAAGCCGCAACCGCACTGCTACTACTTACGAGAATCCCGGTCGTGGGGTCCGTCTCGTCTGTTTGTGATGCCGCCGTTAGATGGTTCTCTTCCGCATAGTCGGCAGCTGCCGCCAGAACGTCCACCAAGGAGCAACTTGTAGTAGTCGTTGCGGTTGTGTTGACGCGACTTTTAGGCTGGCTCGTCGTCGTCGTCGTTGGCGGAGCAGCCTTCGATGAAGCTGCCGCTGCGACAAGAGCCAAAGCAGCGAGCTGCTCGTCACTGGAGGCGTCCGTACTGGCAGTGGCAGTAGTAGCACTGGCAATAACCGCGCTCTTCAAGCTCATCTTGCCTTGGTGGTCGTCATCCAAAGAAGGGATCCAAAACCTCCGTTTCTTGAACGGCAACGATCCTTCTCTCGTTGTTGTGAGTGGTTCAATTCGCTGGAGCGCAATGAGGGCCTCTGCGGGGGAAGTGTTGAGGTTCGTGTTCATGGTATGGAAGATTCCTTGACTTGTGTAGGTAAGTAAGTCTTGTATTGTACTGTATTGTACTGTGCTGTACGGTTGCCAAGATTGACTCAACGTGGGGCGTGTCTTCGAAGCTTCTTGAAGGAGCGCTTGGTGTACTACAGCAGTGTTCTCAGACAATCGGTTGCTTGCTTGCTTGCTTGTATGTATGTATTGTCCCAACCAACGTGAGGAAGCGGTGTTTGATCCTGTGGGTTTGGATACTAGCACAACAGGTACTGTAGCGGGTGTGCACTTGACTGACTGGCTCTTCTGGAATTCAAATCTGCCTCAGGTCGATCGACAAGAATCTTCAACGAGACGAATGAAGCTCGAATGTGCTTTGGTAGAACAACAAGCAAAGGAGAGCTTTTGTCTCTTGCGCAGCTGGCTAGTTTGTTTGTCCTTGACTCAAGGTTTTTGGGTGGAGAGGCAAGTTAGTAGTGTGATGAGTGGGTGTATGAGTGCGGCATCCCAGTGAAGGCAGGATCCTTCTGTACAGTAAAGCACGGTGCGTGGTGCAGTGTATTTGTATGTACCAGTACTTACTCTTACTGCCTGGAGTTGGTTGGAAGAGAGGCGGCTAGCAACTATCGAGTAGTAAGAAGCTAACCGAAAACAAATCTCACCGGTGCGAGATGTAAAGAAAAGAAGCACGACTCTTGGTTCGATCGGTTGGGGGGTGGCTTGCGCTTGTGTGTTCGTGTGGCTTTTCCCTTTACTTCTGGGTGACCCCGAAAACGAGCAGGCCAGTGTGCTTTCCCCTAATCGCCGGGCAGATCGATCGGCACTGCAACGTAAGTACCCGCATACTTAAAACCAGTCATGCAGATGGCAACGCTGCGTTTTGTGGCTATGACACGTTCAGTAGAAAATCTGCTCTACCAGACGGTTTTCATTTTCTTACGTAAATACTTTGAACAATCGATTGACTGTGACAAAAAAGTACGCACCGGATACTTCGAATCTGATATTAGTGGCGCCTGCAGCAGCTGGACCTAACCAGTACCTACGGTAATGCGCGGTGCAAATAAGAAGACCAGCAGCTTGTCACTTCTGCATTATTTATAAGCACAGGTGCCGGGTCATGGTGTACAGTAGTCCAGAGAATATGCTAATTAAATAAGTAGCACAAAGTGACAGTCGCCTACTGTAGTTGAAGAGCATTGATATGTATCCAATCGTTGGCGAGCTACAAAGTGATCCATCCATAGTGCTGCTGACGTATGCTGCCAAACGGCTGCCATCACGCGCATGCATGCACCATCACTTTAGCTGCTTCTCGTTTGTGATCAATAAGCAAATACCGGTTGAATCGAGTTGAATCTTTTGTCTGTCTTGTTAATGAATTGAAACGGGAAGCGAGCAATCCTGTTTCTGTTGTGGGAATGCTCAACGGGTGCGTTTAAGTCGTGACGTACATGACTTTTGCCAACGAAGGAAAAAAGGTGGCAAAGAGGGAAATCACAGGGTTTTTGGTTAGCAAGAACTGGCTAGCTGCTGCAGCTAGTTGACCCTGCTAGTGTTAGCAAGCTCCATTTTCATTGGAGCATGCAAGAATGCTGCTTCAATTTACAAAATGGTAAATTATCCTTAGATGTTTTCCCACTTGGAAGACACATCAAGAGAATGTGTGGCATCATTTGCTCCGGCATTGACAAGCGTTGCGGTCCAATGCTCCAATGGGTGTCCCTCGTTTGATGCTGCCATGGGTGTTCCTTGCGGCACGGTTCGCAAATCTTGATGGTGAAAGAGACACCTCGTGACAACAGTGGACATTCAGCTAGGCATTGCTTTATCGTGGGACATCATGCCAAAAGCAAAGCCTTCAGGGTTGTTGCAACATGCATGACAATTGTTTCACTAGGCTGAAACTAAAATCAATTGTGGAAAGGGATTGGATCATGAATGTGATGCACATCAGTGCATCTGCAGAAAGCTCTGATTCAAAAGATGTTTCAATTTCATTAGAAAAAAGATGGCATGTGATTGACTCAAAACTCCATCATAGGGTTGCTTCATGAATGTTCAATCTTGAAATGCAGCTCATGCAAAAAAGATTGATGGACATGTGTTGATTGTTTTTCCAAGCAACAATTTCTCTTTTTGGTGTCTAATGCATTTGTGGTAGGACATGATTTGCCGCTTCTGAAGCAGTGTGGCAACACAAGATGCAAGGTGAAATGACTTGATAAACAAAAATTGTCATGGACAAAAATAACAGACAACAACAAGCTTCAGTTGCATTGGTTGAAAAACACATGTGACATGCTCTCATTTTTTAAAATTATGTGCATGTTTTGACTTCTGCATTGCACATCATGCCATCTGAATCATTGAAATTGCGATTGTGCTGATCATTGAATTCTTCAAAAAGATTTGTGGGAAAGATTCCAACAAAATTGCAGTGCTTTTGACTTCTTTCACTTTGTCATTCAAATCACAATTGTCCTGATCTTTGAATCATCTGAAAGATTTCTGCCTTCAAAGAGCGGTGAGAAAGAGTGCAATGGATGAGTTGGATTCTTCTTCTCTCTCTTCCATTTGTTAGGAGGATTTGCACCAGCATGACAATCTTTCCTTGTTTTTCTTCTTGGTTTGGATGCTTCATCATTGGAGCATCCATGAGTTGACAAATCTCTGCTTCTTTTGGCATGAACACTTTGCCGGCATGCAATTCATCATCTCTAAATTTCTTTGACTGGCGGCTCATCTGTTCTCCCAAATTGACAATCTCTTTGTCTTTGCCACTGGCCATGCATTCTGCATAATTGCCATGTTTTTTGTGTGCTTGCAAGCTTTGGCATAATTTTGCAACCTCCATTCCTCCCTTCCTCCTACTGGGTTTGCATGTGCTTGTTCCATGCGACAAACTCTCCAATTTGGGAGGCTGAACTCTTTTGTCTGTGGTCATTGCAATTCACGTTTCTCCATCATATTCATCTCCTTTGCTTTGAATGAGATCCAGACAGCAATCCTTGAGTTGCATGTGGTCTGACTTGTCAAACAACTCCTTGAATGAAAATCTCACCAATTGATTCTGATTTTCTGGAAACATCAGAATCACATCTAAGGCTCACACAGCTGGTAGAACTTCTGGCATAGTTGTTTCTTCCAATGCAGGATGTTTTCCATTTTTCACTGTTTGCTTGGCTGCTGGTTTGGTCACTTGTTTGCATGCAGCTATTTTTTTCTTTGTTGGTTCAACCAATTCCTCCATTTTTTCCCCTCCCGATTGTGTGGAAGAAAGGTTCAAAATCTCAATGACACAGATGTGAATGATTTTTGCTGGTCTGTCTCAACTGCCTGCATTGGATTGCGCTTTTGTAGAATTTTTCGTAGCCATTGCAGAAGCAGCCACAGGAGAAGGGCTTCCCATGCCTGTGGTGACAAGAGCCAGAATTTGATCAATTTTCTCATTTTGGTTACAGTGCAACATGGTCTACCTCAAGGCAACATTGTTGATCTTGCTAGTGCTTTTGTGTTCAAATCCAAAGCAACCTTTCAAAACAATCCTTCCTAGCAACTCCCTCCAGTCCGTGATTGTAAAGATGATGGCAACACCAAACTTGTCTTGAATGCAGACATTTCACAATCATGACTTGCTCAAAATCACCACCAATTGCAAATCCCCAACAACCATTTGCACGGGCCAGATGGACACAATTAGGTTGAAATTTGTGCTTCAATGACACTTTTTGAAGTGTTTTCAGATGGGGTGCCTAACAAAAACACATCCATTTGCAGATTTGGGCAACAGCAGATGCAAGTGATGTCAAGCACAATGGTGAGGAGAGAAGCCAAAGAGAGCTGTCCAAGGATTTTGTTGGAGACGTTTTCAGATGATGAAATGATCAATGACATGATCAAAAACCAAAAATGAGTTCATCTACTAAGCCCTGTGCCTCACTTTGAAAGGAACAGATAAATTGGACTAAAAAAAGTTGCAAATAGACTGAAGCAGGGCACAGAGAACGCAATGAATGGTCAGAATGGGATGTTGGACAGTGTGTTGTGTGAAAAAGTCACCAACATTGACCGCCATTCAAAAAGGTTTACCAGCAATGTTCATCACATCAAAGTCTTGAAAATCCACAGTGAATCTGCTGTTCCCAATTTTTATGAGTGACTCACGCCAAGAATGATGCCAGTTGTGTTTGAGTTAAAATTAAATTGCAAAACAAAATAGTGATGTGCATGAGTGCATTCAGAGCCTTGTTTCTGAAAACCACGACAACAATCATTTGTCAAAGGGAATTGACAGTGAAAAGTCATAATGGGAGGCTGATCACAGCAGTCACTTGAAATTTGATTTCAACTTTGAAAGTCCTTTTCCAGATGACACAAACCGTGAAAATGTCAACATGGTTTTTTACGTTGGAATTGGAATTGTACCAGAACACCTTGTCACGGTCCAATGCATTTCAATCACAAAGACATTCATGACTGTCTTCCCCATCTCATTCCTGGTGACATGTTTTGGGGGGAACAAAATGTGTCAGTAGTGATTGCGAAGAGCACAAGGATTGCAAAGTGGTTCACGCCAATGTTGTCTCTGACACTGAAAGTTGACCATGTCAACAACAACCATCTCAACCTTGATGGAGTCTGAGGGGACATAATCACTGTTCCACCTGGGTCTTCAAAATGACGCTACCCCTAACTACCCCCATCGCTAGGTCCAGAACACTTGCCGCGCACCAGTTACTAAAAGCTCAACTGGCACAGCCCCACTAACTGGGCACCTTGCTTGGGCTGTTAGCACAATCTTTTCTCATCTCATCCCACCACTGATGAAGGTTAACTCCGAAAGAGTCCACAAGACCCTTTGGTAAAGAGATCAAACCAGTGTCATTACTGTTAAACTTGCTAGCCTAATTCCCAATACAAGTCGATTTGTCAATGTTCTGGATCACATTGTAACTCCCTGATGAACTTCAGATACCAGCAGCTATTTTCTCTAATCATACGAATCTCGGTCACAGGAAATAGCCCTCCAGCTGATGACCAACAATGATAGAATCCACTCGTTAGCCAACTGCCCCAGTGAGATTGGGACAGATACAGTTTTCCGACGAATGGTCACAGCCTCTGGCCTATTTCGCTTCATCTTGAGTTTGCAAACAACTAGAAAACTGTGTTGTGTAAGTAAATTCACACTACACTATAGCTTAGCTCAGATTTTTCGTGCTTAAGAATTGAGCATGACAGCGCATGTAATCAAAAGATATTTTGAAATCAAATAAATCACGAAGATGGTCTCTCATCACCAGACTTCGTTTAACCATGACGTTTTTGCGACCACCAGACTGCATTGTTCGCCTGCCTGTCTTGCTGCGATCCCTTAATTATCCAACTTAAGTAGACTGGCGCTGGTTGATGCGCTCGTCAAACATGCGACCAGGAGGAAGAACCGTGAATTCCTTTTCGTATTTTTTGAACAATTCCTTGTCATGATTGGTGATTCCCGAAATCTTGTAAATATCCTTGACGGCATTGTAGGGACCATGGGATGCAATCTTTCCCGCAGCCGAGGGATACATGCCGCGGAATTGCATGTATTCCGTCTGTCAAATCATGCAAAAACGAAGACCAGATCAAACGTTAGATCCATTTATATAAAAATGTTTTGTGTGTTGCAAAAGGTGCGGCTAACAAAGAAACGTACCACAACGGCTCCATTGATATCCAATTTGTCGCCAGTGGCTTGCTGGCTCTCCTCGTATACATTTTCAATCTGATCATCAAAGAAGAAAGTGGAGCCGTGTGTGTGGCTGCCCGCCCGGTTCTGATTTGCGTGAGATTCTGCAATGGCAACTTGAGGAACAGTGACAATGGCGGCGGCAATTCCAGCAAAAACATCGCGACGGTTGATGGCCGACAACTCGGTGGTGGTCCTTGTCGTTGTCTGCTGGGTGAAAGCTGCTGCCACAGACGCAAAGAGAAAGGCTAGAAAGACACGCATGATGTGATTGATGGATTGCGATTTGGATCGAAAGGGTTTGGATGTGAGAGCTGTCAACTTGTGATCTCTTAAAAATAATGAGTTCTCTACTGTCAAGGAAGATAAGCTCTGACACCTCTTTGTAGCATCGAAAGCAATTGAAAACAAAGGTCGAGAACTGGAGAAAGAAGATACTCTTCGACGTCTGTTCAACATGGTAGGAGGTGCTCTACTAGTAGTCTGTAGCCCACTTAACTGCTGCAGTAGGAGCGGCTAGAATTTTGTTGTTGACGGGCAAAGATATCGATATTGTGATGGATCTAATTCGATTGAAATTATCGGATTCATGTGACATTCTCATTTAAGGTGGGATCGATGAGGGGGAAGTCGAAGAACACACCACGGCTTTTTCATCTTTTACGAGGTCGGGAAAGAGTCGCCAGAATGACGGCCAGACTCTCTACTAGCTAGAGCAATGCCCCATCAGAGATGTTAACTTGCCCTCTTGCTTCACAATAATTGAGATGGGGCGGGCGAGTGATAGGGAGTACCATACTGCACAAGCTCAAGAGAGGGGCTGCAGACTTCTGGTGGTGCAAACTTCAGAGTTGGTGGGCTGACGGAAAGTACTGGTACCACCAGAATGGCCATGGTGACCAAACTTACTAGCTAGTGCTTAAAACACAAGGAAAGTGAGCTCTTGTAGAGATGGATCATTCGGGTCCTTGGATGCGTCAAATGACAGCTACTAGTAGGAACAAGTGTGGGTCACCATGGTGCATGCCACCCACACCTGGCAGACAACGAAAGAGGAAGCAACCGGTTCTTGCAAAAGAGAGTGCGATGCACAGTCTGGCAAGCATTTCTACAAGAAATGCTCTAGATTAGTAAATTGCCGTCTATTGCTGCCGCCCTTCAGCGGACTACATTGGTTTGCTTTCCTCTGTTTGTCCCACCTTTTTGCCTTTTGGAACCGGTCACATTTGCCATCGGTCCAGGCTTGCGCTTTGTCCCACTAGTTGAACCCCGGGACTGGTGACTTCCACGCTTCCCTGTATTTTTCCGTGGGGCTGAAGTGGATGCGTTGCTGTCAGCATTTTCAAAGGCTCCAAGCTTGCGCCAGTAACGCAGGCTTTCTCTGGTCGGAACCAATGATCGGGCGAAGTCATTGATTCGGTTTCTTGAAAGAGACTGCTCTAGCTCTACATACCGCGATTCAAACCAGGCCAAATTCTTACTCAAGCACTCGGCTTTGTCAAGCTTTCCTTTGGCAATTTGTCCCACTTCTTTTTCCATTTGTGCACGAATCGCTGGACGCGCCAACAGGGCGGGGGATAAAGCGTCCGCACCGACGCCAGTGGCTTCGCTGCGGTTATTCTCCCGGAAAAGATCCATGACACTACGGCCCAAGGACGTTGGAACGAGATAGCGGCCAATCTGGCGAGGTAGGGGCTTCTGTCCCGGACGAGGTGGGCGAGGAGGACGAAGCAATTCTCCTGTCTCATCACAGAGCACCACGTAGCCTCGCTCCACTATGTTGTTGATATGGGTAGCCATGGAGGCGTCAGTGCCGATGCCGTTTTCATCCATGTGCCCGATCAGTTCATGCTCTTGCAAGAAGGCTGGTGGTCGCGTCTGGGAGACCTCCGTTTGCGCCTTTACAATGAGGAGTTTCTGTCCCTTTTGGAATCGAAGAGGCTCTTCCTTGGGTGGGCCGGCTCCGATATCTCGGAGTACCCAAGGACAAGCACCAGCGAAACCTAAAGAGTCAACTTTGACATTCTCCAGTTTAAAGTAAGTCTCTGTAGAGGTATCCGATTCGCCGTGTGCCAATTGCAGTTTTGCCGATTGCCGTGTGAAGGTCAACTCGTCACTAAGAGACCCAAGCAAGTTGCGGGCTACAAATTCATAAACCCGCCATTCAGCCCCACCACCTACATCATTACGAGTGGCTGATTTTAGGCAGGTGATAGGAGGATGATCTCCTGCGTCTTTGCCACGACTGGGTGCCCTCCTTGTCTTTTGATACTTGCTTCGTAGCAGATAGGAAGCTGTTTTCCCCCATTCCGGGTGCGAGAGATGCTCACGGAGTAGAGCACTTGCATCAAAACTTTGGTCGTAGCGAGTTGTTTCAGTTCTTGGATATGATAGGAAACCAGCACTGTACAGCTTCTCTGCAGTCTGCATTACCTTTTTCGGGCTCATCCCCATTGCTTTTGATCCAGCTGCGAGCAATGCGACGGTATTCAAGGCCAACGGAGGTTGTATATTCTCCGAAAATTGTTGAACTTCTACGACGGTCGCATAAGAACCAGGCTGCGCAGCAATGGCTACGACATTTGATGCGGCTTTTTTGTCGAAGGACGCACTCTCCTCCAACCCATCGTTGTTTCCAGAACGGCCTATCCGCCTTCTGTTGGACGTTACAACACTTTCCCGAGGAGGGCTCCATCGGAGAAGCAACGGCTCCTGTCTCTTCCCCGGCAGTGCAGCTGCAACTTCAACCTTCCAGAACTTCTGAGGATTAAAAGTTTCAATATCATGTGCTCGGTCGGCACAGAATGATAAGGCAGGAGTTTGGCAAGGGCCGTAGGATATGAACTTCGTCGCCGCCGAGAAATTTTTGCGAGCCAAGCCGACGCACTTCCATGTCAACAGCCTGGTGATTGCCACGCCCACTCTGAGATCAAGCTCTTGCCTTGCATCCACAGACAGTGACAACAATGGGTCTGGCTGGACAAGGTTGGAAAACGCATCTCTTAATGCTCCAGCCGATATAGCAGAGAATCTTGCTCGATGCACTCGCTGCATAGGAGCTGCATCTGGGTTGGCCTGAAGTTCTTGCGACACTTTCTGCGCTATGGCCCGCCTCGTTATTCCAATCACTTCATGTGCAATGTTTTCGCCTGCATCGATGTTTAGGCAGCCAGAACGAATCCACACAAGAGATTTACATCATCGAAGTCAACCAGCAAGGCCAACAAATCAGCAATCTTTGACATGAGGGATTATATACTAGTAAATCAAGATCTGAATACAATGCCTTTCTCCGCAACCTACCTTCGGCGTCACAATCTAGCCACAATACAAGGTGATCGCTATCCGATGCCAGCGCCCGTAAATGGTCTGCAACTCGAAGCTTACTGGTTGAGCATTCTTCCTGTTTTACCACAGGCATGTTGAAATATTCTGACGGGTCCTTTGCACCTTGGTTCTGCTGCCTGTCAAAACCAAGAGAAAAGACATGACCGACAACACTAGTCACAATTACTCTGCACCGCATTGGGTTGCTGTCTGCACGATCATCAGTCAGTGCGGGAGCAAAACTGGTGGTGGTAAATTCATAGACAGGTAAAGCTCGCGAGATCCCTCGCTTCTGCCTTGGGCCATTTTTCCCAGACAACGCATCTGCAATGGCTTTCGCGATGGATGGTTTTTCTGCCACCATCAAAACCTTTGGCATATCATTTCCTTCGCTGTTGTCTCGATTTGGACCATTAACCGTTCTCATCAAGAGATCAGATACACTGTCGAAAGGGAACAATCCAAGGTACTCAAAACGTAGAAGCTGGCTCCGTTGAGACAGTTTGCGGTATATGTCCTGATCAGGGGCATCCGTCACTGCGTCGACGCCAGAAGTATACCTCAGAGCTTCAAGTAAATCCTTGCTAGGCCTCTGGCGCTCAAATTTTTCCGAAAGAGAACTATTCGTTCCTCCGCTGCCACCGTCCATGCCGCGCTGAGCCACATTCTCATCACGAACGACAAGCAAGCTTTCATCATTCGCAACATCCTCGCCGTCCATAGTTTCTTCATCGTCAACGCTGTCTATGGATATACTTTCAACATCAAATGCACCATATGCGTCCTCGTCAAAAGCATGGTAAGCAGTGGAACGCTCTGAACCCCAGGATCCAGCGTCCGCATTATTCCGAAAGTCTTGGACGCTGAAAGTCCCGTCACCACCGTCTACCGACTCTTGCGACTGTGCTTGCCCCAAAGTCCCCTCCACGGTGCCTCCTCCAGCGGCTATGGCTCCTTCTTCCTCCAAAATTCTAGCACGAGTTATATGGGACATCCCCAAAAGCCAAGTAGGAACACTTTGTTGTGCATCTTTGAGCAGTTGGACAAAAGCTGGCGCCATTCCAATGGACCTTCCATCCATGAAAGCAATAGCCAATCCACTTGCACCTGCTCTTCCTGTACGACCTATCCTATGCGCGTAGGTATCGACATCTCGTGGTACATCGGCTTGGACGACAAGTCCGACGGTTGGTACATCCAAGCCTCGTGCGGCGACATCTGTCGCCACTAGTATTTGCACCTTTTGCTCCCGAAAGGCCTCCAGAGCTTGATTGCGTTCTTGTTGAGTCTTGTCTCCTGTCACAAGTTTTACTTTTTGCTGTGAAAAGCTTTTGCTTAGGACTGACCCTATCTTTTCAACCTCATCTTTGGTGTTGCAAAAGACAATCACTTGTGACTGGTCCCGATGTGACCCCTTCTGAGCTTTGGAAGTTTTGCTCTTGTTATCTGTAAGATGATTGGATTTGTCAGGGCTCTGTTGTTGTTTGAAAAAGCGACGTATTTCATCTACTACCAAGTCTACTTTGCGCCCATCGTTGTTGTTGTTGTTGTAGCGGTTACCGGAATCCGCCCACACAAGTTTTTGTTGAATGTTGGCATGCGTCGCCCCGACTCGTCCTACGGCGACAAAATAATAATCTGGTTTTAAAAAGTCGGCAGCAATGCGTTGAACATCGGGTGGAAAGGTGGCCGAACACATTGTGGTTCGGATACTACTATGATGAGTCTGAGTATTGTTGTTTGCTTTGGGCAATACTCGGACAATGCGCCGAAGCTGTGGTTCAAACCCTAAATCTACCATTCGATCGGATTCATCACAAACCACGTGTTGAACCTTTCGCAGCGACAGAAAGCGTTCATCGACGAATTGCAACAAACGCCCAGGTGTTGCCACCAAAATCATGGGACCAGCTTGGTTGCTGCTGATGGTACGGAGTAGTTTTCGTTGTTGAGAGACGGATTCTCCACCGGTGGCTAATCCTACTTGGACATTGTTGTTGTTGTTGTTATTGTTGGTGTTACTGTGGTGTTTCAGGAGGTCTTGAATCGTATTTGCCGTTTGAATGGCGAGTTCCCGTGTGGGGTTGAGAATGAGAGCGACGGGTTCGGGTGTTGTGGATGAATATTGGTTGGCCTTCGACGGCTGTTGCAACAAATCTTCCAAAATGGGAATGGAAAACATGAGGGTTTTACCAACACCTGCGAAAGCAAAGACAAGGAGACCGTGCACCAAAGAAAGTAGGAGGGGTGAGTTTGAGATGTTTTTATTGTGTCGTTGATATCCGAATCGTTTTGTGATACAAATCTCGGATTCTAAATAAACAAATGAAGTCCTTACCCGTTTGAGCCGATGCCATCAAATCATGACCTTGTCGCAAAAGGGGAATCCCATACGCTTGAATGGGTGTTGGCTTGGTGATTCCCTGTTTTTGGAGCGCCTGTACAAGTTGCTTGTTCACTCCTTCCTTGCTGGAAAATTCTTGGAGGGGTGTAATGGTGTGGTTGGCGGGAGAAATCTCGACGGTGGGTTCTTCGATTTGTTTCTTTTTCCTGTTCACTGGCGATGCCACGGACGAGGAAGAAGAATAGGTGGAAGATGATGCTGCAAGGAGGTATCCATGGTTGTTGCTTGTGCCCCACCTAGATCTTCGCGACCATCTTTCTGCAGGACTTGTGCCGTACGTTTTCCCAAGAAATGACACTGAATGTGTACCCTGTCTTTGGATTATTCGCGATGATGTAAATCTTGCAGCAGTAGAAGTTGTTGTTGTTTTGAAAGCCGAGACGGATCTCGATCTCGCAGTGGCTGCTGCAAGAGCCACGAGAATCATGGCGGCCAAAAAATGAAGCACCGAATCACAATGTTGACCCAAAGATCCATTCCGTTTCATGACCTTTATCTTGTTGTATTTTGTCGATGCAATAGTGCTGCATTGACATGCATTCCAATGCTAATTTACTAATGAAGTATGGACTAGCTAGCTACTAGTACTACATGGTGTTGTTGTCTTCGTTCCTCAACTGTACTAGTACCGAGGCTAGCTAGCTAGCTAGCTAGGTGATAGATGGGCGGGTGATGGCGATGCATGATGGATGCATAACAAAAAAAGATTCTGAAAATCTTCCATCGAAGAAACGTGCGTCTTGCGTTAGAACTTCCGTCGTACAGACCAGTCGTATGAAGGTTAATATAACTCTCTCAATTCTTGAAGATGAATATAATTCAAACTCGAATTGCGCCAAAATCAACAGCGCGCAAAAACCCAACAGCGACTTAAGCGTGCATGCTGATTGCCAACAAATCAAGATCATAGTCCAATTATTAGACAAATACTACTACTAAGATTCAGTATCACTTGAAAGCCATGCATGGAGAGACAAAGTTAGATACAGTACATAAATTGTAGAAAATCAAACTAAGGTTTTCCGGAGAGGATTTGAGAGAGGGGGAAATAAATCGCGGCAGATTGGAGGGATTGGCGCCTCTTGAAAAAAGTGAGGGTTGTTAATTTTTGTTGGAGATCGGTTGAATTGGATATTGATTCTGTTGGATACACTTGCGATACGCGGCATCACAAACATTCAAACAGTGGTTTCTTCTCTTGCGTCAAACTATTACAAAAGAGGTACGAACCAAACGGGCCGTTTTCCTCCAGATACAGACGCGCATTCAAGCTCTACTATCAAGGAAGCTACTAGTACGCAATATGGGAGATGACACAAACACCCAAAATCAGGCTAGTCCTACTACTACTACTACTAGTACTGGTGCCACTAATACCCCTACTATTGCTACCATTGGAAGTCAGTCTAGATACATGCAGCAAGAAAACTCCATCTTGCACGAAGCCCCACCGCAACTGGATCTACGACCACCAAGTAGCATGAGTGGCCACATTATACAATCTCAACGAGGGAGACGACCTAGAACGCCCGCTACTGCTAGTATTGGTACTAATGCTAGCAGCTTCTATAGCAGCAGTGGAATGATGCGATTTGTGGACAGTTTTGTGTCACCTTTTACGCAGTGTTGGCAACCACCCATTCATTATGCATGTGGCGATCATGACTCGGTTTGTGCCGATTTGACTGTCTGCGGAAGCCACAACCACAAGAGACAATCTCCCATACCACCAGCACTTCTTCCTCCTCCAACTTCCACAAACACCACAAGTGCTACCAGTATCAGTCCCCAGCAGCACAATCCTTCGATTTTTCCGACTACGACACCACGCAGTGCCACCACGGGCCGACCAGAAATTGTAACTCCTGTCTCAGAAACAGGTCTCACAGAAACATGCCTCACAGAAACAGCCAAAACAGTTCCCGCTGTATCGATGCTACCAGTGTCCAGAGAAAACTCCAAACTTTTAAGAGACCAACAACAGCACCACTATCAACAATATTTGCAGGAATCACCGACCCGTCCTCCACCACCTCCTCCTCCCCGCGAGGCACCTGTACCATTGACTTGCTCTGCCATTACGACGACAAGTGCAACAACAAATAGCAGCAGTCAAAGACGATTGACCAGTCACCCCACCAAGGTAGATGTGGTATGTGGTCGGGGTGGAAGTAGCAATCGTCACAATGTGCACTTTCGAGAACTCGTCTTGGCCAATAAAACGGTGTATGCTACCCTCACCAAAAAACAAAAAATGCAACTCTCCCGACAAGTGGTAGATGTCATTCATGCGGCCGGTGGACGATTCTTGTCCAAAGATCCTACTACATGCAAATGGAACGATATTGGACTGCCGCGATCGTTGGAAAAAGCATCGCAGGCCTTGCGAGAAAAGTCGACCAATATGATGATGGATACAGAAGAGTCCACCACTAGCAAGGATATGGACAAAGCGAAACGACCGAGCAAAAGGATAGAAGCACCATCTTTGATCATGCCGTCTCATTTGAAAGAAGTTTATAAGCCTCAAATCTCCGCAGCAGAATCAGACGATCATCCTGGATGGGTTGCCGAATTCCACGACCATCCGCACGGCTCAGGGTGGGTGGCAGATTTTCCAGATCACCATTCGTATCAACATACGCATAATCACCACCCTCCAAACCACCACGGAACAACACACGGCAACTATTCCTCACACTCGCAGCACTCGAATCCATATTATCACGTTCAGGGGTATCATCCATCCGACGCCTGGTCACAATCCATCCCGGCGCCCCATCGCGGTGCATTTCCCTTTTCGGCAAGGCAAACGTCGAGGCTTCAACAACAGCAGCAGCAGCAACGGCAATCCGTGTTTTCACCGGTACCAGCATCTACGCATCAGCAGCAGCCCCAAATCATATCTCCTTCCCCTCATAATACCCCTGCCGCTGTTGTCCCCGTCGTTGTACCAACGACGCCATTGCAACAACAAAACTCCTGGCAAGGGAGACCCCACTATGAGAATGCTCCACCGCCGGAATTTCGGTGCCGCGGTCATCCGCAGGCACACCGCCAGCTTTCCAACGAAACAACTGGGCGAACAGCTGCTGCAGGTTCAGCCTCAACACATCATCACTCATACGCCAATGAGCATTGCCCGAGAGAACATCATTCTCCCGAATTGAAACGACAACGAACACGCGAGGAAGAGGACGACGAGTATCATCATGACAGCGTCCGCAAAGAAGGGAGTGACAAGGAACATCGAGACCGAGAAGCGGCGGACGCCGTCATTTTGTTTGACGACCCCCACAAACAAGCATTTTCACTAAAAGATACGTCTCTCATGTCGGATGGATCCTCATCTCCGCATCAAGAGTCGCTGCAAGACGAAGTGGAAAGCAAATTGTCCCTCCACGAAAAGGTGATTTCGCCTTCGAGCATGTTGCAATCGAATCGGTCGGCACGATCACGATCGTTCCCAAGCTCTTCTGGACGACTCCACACTACTGGCGTAGCAGAAGAGGACGGATTGGCAGGGCTAGCAGCATTGTCGACGGCCGCTTTTTTGCATCTCGATGAAGGGGAATAAAACGAAAATCAAAACAATAGGGTACTTCCACATTTGAATCATAACTTGCGTGTACCCATAATAATTATACTATTTATTACATACAACAATCTACATCCGGAATTGGTTTGCAAAAGTGATCCGTGATAAAAATATGAGAAGCACCACCAATAATATTATTCCAAAAGAAAGGCATGCAAGCATGCAAACTATAAATATAACTTTATTTAGCGTAGAATTGTTGGCTGCTACTCGAAATAACACCCAAGTTTGTGGGCTTTTTGTGGATAGCACGAAAAATTAACGAACGTGCTCTCTCCTCCCTAGCTAGTCTCGTGCGTACTACAGGATAAACAACGAAACGTATGGAGGGCCTTTCCCGCATCGCCCCCCTCCCGCTTCTATGGGACATCCAAGAATATATGAAAAGCGTCGTGCATTGTGAAGTTATGCAGCACCATGAATCGATAATGTAGTGCATATCGTGCAGTGCAGTGTAGGAATGAATGCATTGATTGATGGCCAAGCAGACAGATCAAAGAGATTCGGCCTCTTTGGGCTCGGCACTTGGAATGACCACGGCTGCCACCATGGGCTCGGCAGTACTAGTTGGACGACGAGCCGCACCAAAGGTTTCGTCAAAACTTTCCAGGGCCCACAAGGTGGCGGCACCTGCGGATAAAAAGTGCCAAGAAGAATGAAGCCATGCATAGGCGGGATGAGGAATGCTCAAGGCGGCAAGTGCCACAATGCCCAGCAACCACACGCGCTTCGATGGCAAGTCACAGGTATGGAACCAATAAAAGGTGGAAGTACCGGCCACGGCGTGGTCCAGATAACATAGACTATTGGCAATGGCATAGGACCCCAAGGCTTGTTCCGTGTGAAAGACAGTACTGATGAGGCCAGATATAATCATGAATAAGCCCAACCAAGTCTGTTGTGTTGGGACCATTTTCCATTCTTGTACTTTTCTCCTAAGAGTCAATGCCATGGCCGAAACAGTGGAGACCCCAGTGGTACTTCTTATAGTGGATACAGCAGCAGTGGCAGAAGTTGGTCGCACAAAGGGAAATTTCTTTAACAGAAAAATGCCACTGGCAAAGTAGGCAATATTCGACAGCAAGAAGCACCCAATCACCATGGCAGCATCCGGTGCTTTGACAATGTGATCCATATGTGTGACTGGCCACCAATGTGGCATGGCAGGATCTCCCGCACCCAACACAAAGGTTGTGTACAAAGGGACAAGCGCCAAAAAAGTGGGCATCATCCACCAATAATTCAAGACAAACTGAGCGACTTGATCCTTGGCTTCGGATAGAGGAAGGGATGTGATGGGCCGGGAGACATATTTCTTGAATGTTCTAGTTGCGGAACGGGGAAGCTGTAGAGAAGGTAGCTGTACAGAGGGCAGTTGCAGAGCTGCCAGGGACTGATAAGCGCTCTGAGGAGCTCCTATTATCAGAGTCTTGACTCTGGAGGATCTGGTGGCGGTGATGGGACTGGATGATTCGGAACGAGAAGCCCTACTGCTGCTGGACTCTGCAGAAGCTATTTCAGATGACCGAAAGAATGATCGACTTTGAAACGATGCTAGACTAGTGTCGCTAGCTCTACTTGGGCCTGGAGAGGTCCAGTAGTAACTCGTGATGGAGGGGTTGGACTTGGAAAAAGCATTCTGATGGATCAACTCTGTGGTAGAAACTCGTCGAAAATGACCCTCTCGTACATCGTCATTTGTGGGAGCTATTCTTCCACCCAACGACTTTACTTGCTTCACTGCACTAGTAGCTTGGAAGCCATTGATAGAATGTAATAACAGAGTAGATACCAAGGAAAGGAGAGCAAAGGATTTCATGGTCAGCAGTCGGTCTTTATTTTTGGAAATTCAATTCTCCTCTACGTATAATGAGAAAAAGTGTTGTGTGATGATTTGAATCGAGGATGGATAAACGGGTTCTTTCTTTCGTGTTGTGAGTGATGTGCACAAAAACTTGTCCAAAACGGACTCGTGCAACTCCAGTCATCCATCAGCTTCTTTTCAGCCCTCTTTTCAGTCTTTTGAGCGATAAACTCAAAGTGTCTTGCGTCGTCCGTCACAATTAGAGAACGCGAGTCTAAATGACGGGAGCGTTGGAGTAAACTTAGTCACCACTACTACATAGTAGTACATACGCACCAAGCCATCACGCATGCTTATGTACTGCGTAGCAAAAACCGCTTGGAAAGAACCCTGTCTCTTATACACATCTGACGCTGCCGACGAATAGAGAGGTGTAGATCTCGGTGGTCGCCGTATCAT
>ENA-ORBV01003948-ORBV01003948.1-microbial-mat-metagenome-genome-assembly--contig:-NODE-3948-length-29060-cov-5.061553_pt1 | contig 29060 bp, 29 predicted proteins | sample MGYA00237777_ERZ505514 | MGnify/ENA primary metagenome ERZ505514 (study PRJEB26160, sample SAMN06269048) | microbial mat metagenome | isolation source: Oligotrophic lake microbial mat | place... | reverse complement strand
AATCATTGTCCTGGTGGAAACCTCCGATCGCCTGACGGCGCTGCTGGTGGACGAGATGGTCAGCAAGCAGGAGGTCGTGATCAAGAATCTCGGTGGTTTGCTTTCGAATCTGCCGGGCATCGCGGGAGGTGCCATTCTCGGCGACGGGAACATTGCCCTGATCCTCGACCCCACCTCCCTTTTTGCCGCCTGATTGTCCGTCACTGCATTATGATTACACTCGCCGAGGTCTGCGAAAATGCGCTACGCCTTCCCTGTTCCCCCCTGTTGTTGCCGCGGATCATCGAGGTCATTGCCCGTGACGACGTCTCCGTCGACGAACTTGAACGAGTCATCCGGCTTGATCCGGTGCTTGCGAGCTCGACGCTGCGGCTGGCCAATTCTGCCTATTTTTCGTCGAGCGACAGCCAGGTGGAGCGCCTCGAGGAAGCCATTCAGCGCCTCGGCCTGAAGGAAATCTACCGCCTCGCCGCGCTCTCGATCGCCGGGCGCTGGATGACGACCGCGGGAGACGGCTATCGCTGGGAGGCGGGTGACTTCTGCCGGATGGCGCTGGTGACCGCCGTGGCGGCGGAGTACCTGGCCGAGCAGATGAACCAGGTTGATCCGCGTGTCGCGTACACCGCGGGTTTGGTGCATGAAATCGGCAAGCTGGCGGTGGCGTATTCGTGCGGGGAGCATTTCGCGGCGATCCGAGAGCACCAGCGCGGGACGGGTTGCATCTGGCTGGAGGCCGAGAAAAAGGTGCTCGGATTCAACTATGCCGAGGCCGGGTCCGAACTTCTGACGCGTTGGAAGTTTCCGGCGACGCTGGTGGCGGTTGCAACGTACAATCCGCCCACCTCCCGTGCGCCGGCCGAGTGCATGGGCCTGTTGGTCCATGTGCACGCGGCCAAATACCTGGCTACTTCGATGGGTGCCGGCGTGGCCGAGGACGGTTTTCTCTTTGAGCTGAACGCGCCGCTGCTGATGGAGTGGGGCTTCACGACGACGATCCTCGAGAGTGCATTGCCGGAGGTCCTCGCACGTTCCAGCCGCCTGCTTCAGGAGAATCTGACGCACGGGGCCCTGCGGTTGTAGCCAGCGGATTCACATCGCGACGGTGGAAGGGGTGCCGTTGTCGGCGGCCCCGCGTACGCGGGACTGAGGCCGCGGGGATGGGCATCGCGATGAGAACGCGGAGGACGGAGGCGGGATCGCCTTCACCGGAGAGAAGATCATCTTGGCCAAGTTCTCACGGTGCTGTGGTTAAAGCTGCAAGCGCCCTGTGTCGATTGAGGGGATAGCCTTGCAGGATGTTCCGGTTCAGGACCCGGAATGTCCCCCCAAGGTTTGTTTCGTAGTGTGTGTTTGTGTGGCCAACCGGCCGGGCAGATAAATGCTCGGCCGGTTTTGGCGTTTACAACACCCTCTGGGAGAAGGGTCGTGCCGTCCACCCGCGGGTGGCGCGGCCGACACTCCGGACGTGGTCGCTCGGATGTTCGGGTTCGAATCCGGCGAAGACGTACCGTGATTCAACCGGCTAAGGACCGCTTCGTGGTCTTTCCAGTGCTGGAGACCGAGGGCCGTCCGTTGGGTAGGTGTGCGCCGGTGCGATCCGGGCTTGGAAGCACTCGCGCTCCACTTCCTCGGCTTGATTCACGAGGAAAAAGCCGGGCATCAGTAAAATCACCGGCTCCAGCCAAAGTGGGGTCGCCATGCTGTTTCCGTGGTACCGGCGCAGCCAGCGTGCAAGCCGCCGAAGAGTGTGATGTTTGCGAGACAGAACAGTTGATCCCCGTGCGGGTCGCTCCGTGCGACCGGTCACATCAGCGAATACTGTTCGGTGCGATCCGGCATCTTGAGGGTCAAGGTCGCCGAGGCGAGTTCCAGATGGACAGTGCGATTGACGGTTCCGGCGAGATCCTCCCCGCAGATGGGAATTTTGTAGACGTTGAGGATCTTTTTGACGGCGGCGGCGTTGCGTTCGCCGATTTTGAAAGGATCGGTGCCATTGAGCACGCTGGCGCCCCCCGCGAGAAAGATCCGGAGTCGGGTCCGCTCGACTTTGACGCCGACGAGGGCTCGAAAGAAGAACGGCAATCCGGTGTCGGCAAACATGGCAGGCTGCTTGGAGGCCTTGTCCGGGGAGATCAGGGAGTCCGGGAGCATGATGTGAAGGATGCCGCCCGCCCGGCTGACCGGATCGAAGGCGATGATGCCGACACAGGACCCCAGCGCGTAGGTGCTCAGGGTAACCTGGGGATGGTTTGAAACCGCCATGTCCCCAACGCCGATGATCACGCGCTGCGCAAACAGAGCGGAAATAGTGGGTGCTCCGGCCATGGTCAGTCCCATTCCTTGAAGAATTCAGGGCGTTCAGAGCAGGGCAAGATGGGTGCAGGCGGCATAGTCGCGCCGAGAGCGGCGATCTGCGTTAACAACGGATCCGCCCCGGGGAACTTGAGTGACGTCGGGCCTCGACGCAAAAATGAGCAGGCCGACTAGTTAGGTAATTTTCTTAGGTTGCCAGTTAATCGCGGAAACGGTCGAGTTTCCTCCCGGGCGCGTGGCCTCTCGACTGACGTGTCAGGACCCGTTTCAGGTCCTGACAGAGGCTCAAGAATAGACCAGCAAGCGCTGGCTGATCGGATTCATCAGGTTGTGATTCCGGATCTTCGAGATGGTGGCCGAGCTGAGCATCTGCCCCTCACCCACGAGCAGCAGACCGTGAGGACTGTAGAGCCCGTTGGCGAGGACCATGCCGGGCTCCAGCTCATCCAGCAGAATCTCGCGGACCTGGCGCGGCAACTGGAGTAAGTGAGTGACTTTAAGAAAGAGGCGCACCGCCTCCGGATCGAGCGCTTGGCCGGATTCGGCCATGACCGACTCGATGGCCTGGTCCTTGGGCAACCCGCACTCCACGAACCAGACAGCCACTGCCAGGCAACGCGCGGCCCATGGGATGTTCTGACCGGAGAGTCCGTCCGGAAACCCCTTGCCGTCAAAACGCTCGTGATGGGCGCGGATCGTCTCACCGACCTCGGGGTGGGCGTCGACGTACGATCCGAGAGTTTGGCTGTAGATCGGATGGCTGTTGATCGTCAACCGATCGGGATCACTCAACCGGTCCGGGTTGGCGCGGAATTGGCGAAGCAACTCGCGCGGAATGCCGATCAGCCCCAAGTCACACAGCCAGGCGCTGGCCTTGAGCGTGTGGCGTTCGGCGGGAGAAAAGTGTTCGGTCTCGCCCATTTTCCGCGCGATCTCGACCATCGCCTTGGTCTGGCCCGCAAGATAGGGATCGTAGGTGCTGAGAATGCGGCTGCACAGTTCGAGCGAGTGTTCGTAGCTGGTGGCCAGGTCGCGGTTGGCGGAGTCGAGTGCGGCTTTTTGGGTCTCGAGGTCCCTGACTTGGGCGGCCAGCGTGGCATTGGCCGCGCTGAGCTTCTCGTTCAGCCGGCGAGTCTCGGCGGTCAGCCGTTCGTTCTCGGTGACCAGCTGGTAGCGGGAAATGGCGTTCTTGACCGTCGTGGTGAGCTCTTCGCGCAACCAGGGTTTCGCCACAAAACGGAAAATTTCCCCCTTGTTGATCGCATCGACGATCGTGGGGAGAGAGAGCACCGCCGTAATCAGAATACGGGAGGACAGCGGATTGAGTTTTTTCGACTCAATCAGGAAATCGAGCCCCATCATCTCGGGCATCCGCTGATCCGAAATGATGACGGCAAACTCCTGGGTGCGCAGAATCTCCAGCGCCTTGAGCGGATTGGTGGTGGCGACGACGTGGTACTTTTCCCGCTCAAGCGTCTCTTTCAGGGCTGCGAGCACAATCGGCTCATCATCGACGATCAGCAGGGAGGGCGCGGAGGAAGGAAGAACAGGCGTCATGGAAGACGAAGCAGTTTCGCGAGTGCGTCGGCTGCGTCGGTCTCAGTGAGTCCGGTTGGAAGGAAGAGGTCAACCTGTGCGCGCACTCCGCTGGCACCTTCATCGGCTGCGCCGGTGAGATTGAGGGCTACGCGCAGGCCGGGATGATCGCGACGGAGCTCCGCGAGGAAGACGCGCAGAGAGGTGTCCGGTTCGGACTGACGAATGAGCACAAAGTCGAGTCGGGCACCCTCCTCCCGGAGATGCCTCCGGGCGTGTTCGAGGGTGGCGATTGTGCGGACCATCCAGTCGCGGGAGCGCAAGGCATCGACGAGAGGACCTTCGTCCGTCATGTCGCGTTCGAAGTACAATCCCCGGACCGTCCGCCGAATGACGGCATCGCCAGGAGCCGGGGGAGTGTTGCGATCGAGATCCGCGAGCGGAAGCACGAGGACGATGTCCGTCCCCCGACCATGGATGCTCCGGGCGGCGATGTGTCCACCGCAGCTTTCGACGAAAAGCCGGGCATGATAAAGTCCGAGACCGGAGCCTCTGGAAGCGTCCTTGGTGGTGAAAAAGGGATCGAAGACCCGTTCGAGATGGGTGGGAGAGATCCCGGCGCCATTGTCGGAGAACGAGAGTTCGACCGCCGGTGAACTGAGACCGGGAGTGGCCGGCAACGAACCAATGGCACCGGCTTCGCCGATCGCCAGAAGACGGAGCACGATGCGAATATCACCCTGGCCGCGGATGGCGTCCCGGGCGTTCATCGCGAGGTTGACCATGGTCTGGCGGAAGGCGGTTTCGTCGAGGAAGACCGGCCAATCCCCATCCTCGGGTGGCCCGGAGAGTTGGGTGCCGCGAGGGAGAATGACCTTGAGTAGATCCAATTGCTCCCGAACGAGCCGGCCAAGGTTGAGGTACGTCTTTTCCCCCGAGGTTTCACGATTGAGATCGAGGATCTTGCGTACCAGCCGCTGCGCCTGTCCGGCGTTTTCCTTGATCAGACCGAGCCCATCTCGCAGGGGATGTCTCATCGGCAGCGTGTTGTGGTACATCTCGCTCAGGGAGAAGATGCCGGTCATCACGTTGCTGAAGTCGTGCAGCAGACCACTGGTGAGGGTGGAGAGGGATTCCTTCCAAGCGCGGCTGCTGAGGCGGTGCTCGGCGATCTTCTGTCGGGTGATGTCGAGCCAGATGCCCTCGTAGCCGAGCACGAGGCCGCCTGGCGTCCGGACCACGGTGCGGATATCGAGCAGATACAGGTAGGTCCCGCTAAGTGGATTGAGCACCCGGTAGACATTGGAAAACGGTCGGGTGGCGCCCGTGTTTCGCTCGAGTTCGGCATGGAACGAGCGTTCGTCGTTCTCGTGGATCAGTCGCAGGAAAGGCTGGCCGTTCTTCGCCAAGGGTTGGGAAGGCACGCCCAGCAGGGTCTCGAAACCGGGTCCGATGAAGGCGAACGAGAAGTCCGTGCGTTGGTTGAAGACCACCCCCGGAAGCAGGGTCAGAGTTTGATCGAGCCGGAACTCGGCCGCGCGCAGCCGCAGGAAGAGTTTGGCGAACGACGAGGCGTCGGGGGTGAAGTCGGCCAGCCCTGCCCGCTTCAATTGGGCACTGGGCGCCAGCTCCGGGACGAGCGTCACACTCATGGATTCGCCGCTGCGCAGTCGATGGAGTCCGAGGCCCAGACCTGGCACTCCAGGCGCGAGTTCGGGGAGAAAGATCGAGTCCTCGGACGTGAACAAGACGGCCGGGAGTTCGCGCGCCCAATCCGGGGTCAGGTCGGCCAGCAACTGACGCAGCGATTGGCCGTGAATCTCGCCGGCGCGGGCAAAGTGAAGGTCGCAGGTGGCGATGCGGTGAGCCAGGATTCGATCTCCGGAGTCGATCGTGAACTGGGCGCACTGAGTCGGTCCCCGGGGGGCTTGGCGCAGCGGCTCCACGGGCCATGGACTGCCTTGGCTTGGTCGTCCGCGTGCAGGTTGTGTGGCGGGAGGGTCGTCGGTCAGGATGGCCACGGTGGGTTCAGCAAGGGACATACGCGGTGGGGGGTGAAAGGCGTCGGTGAGGCGGCGGGCTAGACGGTCAGGCTGGCGCTGGTGACCGCGGACTCGGACAAGGCAATGAGGTGGTCGGCGGCGTCTTCGAGAGCCACCTGCCTTTGTGAACCGCCCTGTTCCCAGGCCGCTTTGGGCATGCCGTAGACGACGGAGCTTTCTTCGTCCTGAGAGAAGGTCAGGGCTCCCTTGGCCCTGAGCTTGGCGAGGCCCTCCGCTCCGTCCTTGCCCATGCCGGTGAAGACGCCGGCGATGGCGTGGGCGCCGGCGCTATCCACCGCTGATTTGAAGAGGAGATCGACGGCAGGGCGTTGATGCCAGACCTGCGGACCGGTCGTGACCCGGGCGCGATAACAGTCTCCGGACCACTGGACCAGAAGGTGAAAGTTGCCGGGGGCAATCAGTGCCAGACCGGGTACCAGTTTGTCGCCGTCGACTGCCTCCCGGACTTCGAGATTGCACTGGGCATCGAGCCGCTGGGCGAAGGCGAGGGAGAAGACCGCCGGGATGTGCTGGACGATGGCGATCGGCGGCATGTCCGCCGGGAGATGGGTCAGGACTTCCCGGAGGGCCTCGGTGCCGCCGGTCGAAGCGCCCAGAAGGATCAGGCGGCGGGGATGATGGCGGCGGACAGGAGCGAGTGCGCGGAGCGCGTGGGGGAGGGTGCCCGGGGCGACGGCGGGAGGAGTGGCCGGCGCAAGTTTGGCCGTCGCGATGGAGGGCCGCAGGTCGGGACGGTCCGTGCGAGGGACGCCGCGGATGCGGGCGATCGCGGCACCCTTGATGCGCTCGCGCAGTTGTGGCCCGAGGTCGCCGAAGGAGTAGGCTCCGTTCGGTTTGCCAAGCACATCCACCGCTCCCAGTCGGAGGGCCTCGAAGGCATGCTGGGAACCCGCCTGGGTCAGCGAGCTCATGATGATCACCGGCATCGGACGCTCGGTCATGATGATTCGCAGGAACGTCAGTCCGTCCATCCGCGGCATCTCGATATCGAGCGTGATCACGTCCGGCTTGAGGGAGACGATCTTGTCGCGCGCCTGGTACGGATCCATCGCCGTTCCGACCACTTCGATCTCCGAGTCGACCGAAAGCGCCTCGGTGACCAGCTTTCGGACGACGGCGGAGTCATCCACGATCAGAACGCGGATTTTGCGAAGTGACATGGCAGGGCGGGGCTCAGGCAGGGCGTCGGTAGATGGCGGTCGAGATCAGCTCGAGCTCGTGTTTGATGCCGCTGAGGCTCTCCGCATGGCCGACGAAAAGATATCCGCCGGGTACGAGGAGCCGTCCCAGTTTGCGCACGAGTTCCTCCTGGGTCGGCCGATCGAAATAGATCATCACATTGCGGCAAAAAATGATGTGGAAAGGATCGCGGAATGGGGGGGGGCCCTCGAGCAGGTTGAGCTGCCGGAACGTGACGTTTCCCTGAAGGCTGGACTTCACCCGGTAGTTGCCCTCCTGAGGACCGAAGCCCTTTTGGAAGCAACTGCGCTGAAGTGCGGGAGGAACATTGCGGACCGCTTCCTCCTTGTAGACGCCAACGCGGGCGCGTTGCAGGACGCGATGGGAGATGTCCGTGGCCTCGATTCGCCACGGCCAGGGCGGTGAGGCTTCGCCGAGATGCTGTTCGAGCGTGATGGCGACGGAGTACGGTTCCTCTCCGGTCGAGCACGCCGCGCTCCAAAGGTTGAACGTCGGCCAGCGTTCCTTGGATCGCCGTGCGATCATCTCGGGGATGGCCTTCTGAGTCAGGAAGTCGAAGTGGGCGGGCTCTCGGAAAAAGTAGGTGTGATTGGTCGAAATCGCATCGATCAGGTGAGACAGCTCCTCGGCGCTGGTTTCATCCTGGAGGAATCGGCAATAGTCGCCGATCGAAGTCAGGTTGGTCGCTCGGAGGCGTTTGCCTAAACGGGCGGAAACAAGCTCTTTTTTATCGGGGCCGAGGTTGATGCGACTGTGGCTGTAAACCAGTTCGCGGATGAATTCATAGTCGCGGTCGAGCATGCTGATTCAGGGCGGATATCGGCGCTTTCTGCGGCGAATGAAGGCCACAAGGTAAAAACGGGAGATACCTCAGACCGATTTCGATGGGCAAGATTTGCCGCGTCCGGCCTTCGGGTCCCGACTTTGCCGGCGGAAGATCGGGGTAGAATTTTCCCTGACGCTTTATCCACCGTGTAATCATGGACATGCGTTTCGACCTCGGGGGATGGCACAGGCATTGCAGATGGGGAGGCTCATGGTCGACCCGATCTTCCAATCGTCCAATTACCAGCTCGCGAGGAAGCTGCTCGACGCATCCGTGCTCAGGCAGAACGCGATCGGGGCCAACATCGCGAATGCGGAGACGCCTGGATACCGGCGCGTCGATCTTGCCCCTGACTTCGCCAGTGAACTCCGCGCTCGCGTGTCGGCCGGTGCCGGCCAGGACTCTCTCCTTGGGCTGACTCCGAAGCTCACGGAAGACACGAAGGCTCGCAGCGTCCGTCCCGATGGCAACTCGGTGGAAGTCGAGCGCGAGTTGCTCGAGATGAATCGGAATGCGGTGGACTACGATTTCCTGACTGAGTTGGTGAGCCGGAACATCAAGCAATTGCGCATGGCGATCACCGGACGCGCCGGCTGAACCCGAGTCTTGAAACGTTTTCCTCATTCAATCCTTCGACCTACGGATCATGAATCTCATCAGCGGAATCGATGTATCGGCCGGGGCGCTCAATGCGCAAAGAACGCGTCTCGACATTGTCGCGCAGAATATCGCCAACGCCCAGACCACGCGTGGCCCCGATGGCCAGCCCTACCAGCGCCGGGTGGTTTCGTTCGCGAGCGAGTTGATGCGCAATCAAAGTCTGCCGGGCGCATCGCTGCAAAGTGTGCGGGTCGCGCAAATCGTGCCGGACAAGACCGCCGGACAGCGGGTGTATGATCCGCAGCATCCGGACGCCGGGGCCGATGGAATGTTGCAGCTGCCCAACGTGAATCTAGCCTACGAGATGGTCGATCTGATCACCGCCTCGCGCGCCTACGAGGCGAACCTTTCAGTCGTCAAGAATGGACGGCAGATGGCCATGAAGGCCCTGGAAATCGGCAAGTAATCGAGCACCCGCCATGTCTCTTCTCAGTTCCATTGGAGGTGTCCAAAGTCCGATGCTCACCCGTCTTCCGGGTGCCGGTCGCATCGATGCTCCCGCGAGCCCCCTGGCTCCGCGGATGGACGGTCCGGAGGCGCTTGGCGGCTCCGCGCCGGCCAGTTTCAGCAGTGTATTCGAGCAGTTGGTGTCCGCGGTCGATTCCAAACAGACCGAGGCCCAGGCGATCACCCGCAACGTCCTTCTCGGTCAGAATGATCAGTTGCATCAGAGCGTCATCGCCATGCAGGAAGCCGGAGTCGCCTTCCAGCTCATGGTCGAAGTGCGTAATAAACTGGTGGATTCGTATCAGGAACTGATGCGGATGCCCGTCTGAGGCCAGGCCTAGCCCATGAAACCGTTTCTCTCCTCCCTCGTTGGCCTTTGGCAGCAGCTCGGTCTGAATCAGCGGGTCTCGCTGGTGGTCGCCGCGCTCGCCGTCGCCGGCAGTCTCGCGGCGGTGGTCATCTGGTCGCGGCAGCCCGACTTCCAGCTCCTTTACGGACGTCTGTCCGAAAAGGATGCCTCCCAGATCATCAGCTCGCTCCAAACCCAGAATGTTCCCCACAAAATCGCGAACGGCGGCGCCACCGTCTACGTTCCCGCGGACCAGGTGCATCGCCTGCGCATGGAACTGGCCGGCAAGGGTGTTCCCACCGGTGATGGGGTGGGCTTCGAGATTTTCGACAAGGGTCAGTTTGGGCTCTCCGACTTCGTTCAAAGGACCAACTACCTCCGCGCGCTCCAGGGCGAGCTGGGCCGGACGATCGGCCAGCTCGATGGTGTGCGCAGTGCCCGGGTGATGATCGTGCAACCCGAAAACCGGCTCCTGCTCACCGGTCAGGGCGTCAAGCCGACCGCGTCCGTCTTCGTCGAGCTGGCTGGCAACCGGCTGGATTCCGAAGCCGTGAACAGCATCCGCCATCTCGTGGCCAATGCCGTCCAGGGCCTCAACACCGACCAAGTGGCCGTGGTTGATCAGAAGGGCAGGGTGCTCTCCGAGGATCTGCGGCAGGATCCCATGCTCAGCACCGCATCCTCGCAGATGCGCTATCGTCAGCAGATCGAGGACTATCTTGCCCGCAAGGTCGAAACCATGCTGATCCCCGTGGTCGGCGTGGGTAACGCGGTCGTTCGCGTGTCCGCGGAGATCGAGACCGAGGCCACCACCTTGGTCCAGGAAAAGTACGACCCGGATGGCCAGGTGGTCCGTTCCCTAACCTCGACCGACGACACTTCCAATTCATCCGAACAGCGCGCAGGCGGAGTCGTCGGCGTGACGGCGAATACGCCCGACAAACCCGGTGCGACGAACGCCGACGGGGCCCGTCCCGCAAACGTCACCGAGACCAACCGGAAGAACCGTACGACGACCTACGAAATCAACCGCTCAATCACCAATGTCACCCGACAGCCCGGCTCGTTGAAGAATGTCACTGCCTCGGTCTTCGTTGGCATGCGCAAGGCTCCGGCTTCCGCGCCCGCGCCCGCGGCAGCGGCCGATACGACGGCGAATGCGCCCGCCGCGGCCCCGGTGGCTGCCGCGCCTCTGCCACGCACCCCCGAGGAACTGCAGGCGCTCCGCCAAGTCGTGATCAATGCGCTCGGATTGCGCCCAACCCCCGGGCAGACACTCGACTCTCTGGTCAGTTTGCAGGAGGTGTCCTTCCAGGTTGAACCCATTTCCGACAAGATCGAGGAGATCCAGTCCGCCACCCGGGTTCAGGGATGGATCGACGGTGCCAGCCGGTACATCGCCATGGCCGTCGCCCTAGCGGTGCTGTTCGTTTTCTGGCGCATGCTCGGCCGGCAGAAACCGGAGTCCGTTCCGGTCGAGTTGCTGACCGCATCGCCCCGCGAAACCCAGCGGCAGATGCAGAATTCCGGCGCACTCACGCCCGAACTGCTCAATGAGCTTATCCGCCAGAAACCGGTCAATATCGGCACCGCTCTGAAGGACTGGGTCGCCGTCAAGAAGGCCTGAGCTGAAGTTTCCCCGCGCTCCGTTTCCGTCCCCCACCGTCATGTCCACCTCCGCGACTGAAGTCCCCGCTCCCGCGCCTGCCGGCTTCATCGACTATCCCAAGCTTGGGCGCATGCAGAAGCTCGCGCTCTTTCTCATCGTGGTTGGCCCCGAAGCGGCCGCCGAGGTCATGCGCACGTTCGACGACGTGCAGATTGAGATGCTTTGCCGCGACATGGGCCAGTTCACGATGGTCCCGGAGTCCATCCGGGTTCTGGTCCTTGAGGAGCTCGCCCCAGTCATTGGAGAAAGCTTGGGCTCGACCATGGGAGGACTCGATTACGCCCGGCGGCTGGTCGAACGCGCCCGGGGCGATTACAAGGCCAACTCGATCCTCGGTCGAGTGGGTCATTCCCAGGGAGAGAGCTCGCTCGATGTCGTCGACGACATCGCCGAGATGGACAGTCGGCAGATTTTCAATCTGATCAAGGGTGAGCAGCCGCAGACCATCGCGTTCGTGCTTTCGTACCTTGGCCCAGAGAAATCCGCGGAGATCTTCCTTCTGCTCGGCCCTGAACTGCGCGAGGAGGTCGTGGAGCGTCTGGGCACGATCGACAGCACTTCACTGGACCTGGTCGGCAAGATTGTCCGCAGCCTCGGCAAGCATTTCGACGCCAAGGTTCGTCCGACCTATCACGCCAGTGGCGGCGTGCGCGCCGTCGCGGATCTGCTCAACGGGCTGGACAAGGACACCTCCAAGGGCCTGCTGGCCCGGCTCGAGGAGCGCAACAGCACGCTTGGCGCGGCGATCCGCAAGAAGATGTTCAGCTTCGAGGACCTCAGCCGTCTGCAACCGGCGGATCTGCAGCGCGTGCTGCGCGAAGTGGATTCGGCGAACCTCGCCGTCTCCATGAAGTCGGCCAGCGAGTCGCTCAAGGACAGACTCTACGGCTCCATCTCCAAACGCGCAGCGGAGAGTCTGCGCGACGAAATTTCGATGCTCGGGCCCGTCCGCCTCAAGGACGTCGAGACGGCGCAGGACGCGATCATCCAAGTGGTCCGGCGCCTCGAGGAGGAGGGTGCCATCACCCTCGATGGCGATTCCGCCGACGTGGTGGCCTGACCTTCACCGCCATGCGTACCCAGACCACCTTGGTTGCCTTTGACCGCCCGCTTTCCGGGGCGACGATTCCCGGTCGATCCACCCGCTTTTACAGCGAGAGCGAGGTCGCCGCGATCCGGGTCGATGCGTATCAGAAGGGAACCGACGCTGCCCGCCTGTTCGCCGACCAGCAGCTGGTTGAGTTTCGCGCGGAAGTCCAGGATCTGCAGGAGGGGCTCTTTCAGCGGCTCGCGCCCGCCGACGCCCTGGTGGTTTCCCAATTGCAGGCTTCCCTACCCAGCCTCGTCCTTGAAATCGCCCGGCGCTTGCTTGGCGGCTTCGAACCACCTCCGGAGGCGGTGGAAAAACTCTGCGTGCAGACACTCGAGCAACTTTACCCCGAGACCGACAACCTTGAGCTTTTGGTGTGTGCGCGCGACGCCGAGGCCCTGGAGAAGGTCACTCCGTCATGGAGAACTCGGTACACCGGTCTGCGGATCACGGCTTCGGCGGCGCTCAGCCCCGGTGACTGCCAGGTGCGCAGCCGTTTCGGTCTGACCGATGCCCGCCTTTCCTCGAAACTCGATACCCTCAGGAACGAGTTCAACGTCACCTGAGCCCCGGGTCATCGTCCTTACCTCGCCGTGGCACCCACCGTTCCCCAACTCATCGAAGGCCTTCGCGCTCAGGTTCGCGCGATTCCCGCGGTCCGTCGGGTCGGACGGGTCACGGGAGTGACGGGCCTGATCATCGAGAGCGAAGGACCCAATGTCGGCCTCGGCGAGTTGTGCAAACTGCGGTCCGATCGCGGAGAGTTCGACTGCCTTGCCGAGGTGGTGGGCTTTCGCGGACAGCATGTGCTGCTGATGCCGTTGGGCGAGATGACCGGCCTGCACGCCGGTGCCGAGGTCATGGCGTGTGACCTTCCTCCTTTGCCCACGCCGGGCCTGCATCTTCTGGGTCGCGTGCTCGATGCACTCGGGCGTCCGATTGACGGATTGGGACCGGTGCCGACGCAGCGGGGTGATGTCACGGCTTCGAAGCCCCCCCATCCGCTGCGGCGTCGCCGGATCAAGGAACCCTTTGTCACCGGTGTGCGGGCGATCGACACCTTTGTCCCGCTCGGGCGTGGTCAGCGCGTCGGGCTGTTTGCCGGTTCCGGCGTTGGCAAGTCAACCCTGCTGTCGATGATTGCCCGTGGCGCGGAGGCCGACGTGGTGGTGGTGGGATTGGTGGGTGAACGCGGACGCGAGCTGCGAGAGTTCCTGGAGAAGGATCTGGGCGAAACCGGATTGGCCCGCTCGGTCATTGTGTGCTCCACGAGCGATACACCCGCCCCCTTGCGGATGCGTGCGGCCTACACTGCGACGGCCATCGCCGAAGCCTACCGCGACGCGGGGGCAAATGTGCTTTTGTTGATGGACAGCGTCACCCGTTTTGCCATGGCCCAGCGTGAGATCGGACTCGCGGTGGGCGAGCCGCCGGCGACCCGGGGCTACACGCCCAGCGTCTTTGCCCTGCTCCCGCGACTGCTCGAGCGCGCCGGTTCCGGTGAGCACGGCACGATCACCGCACTGTACACCGTGCTGGTGGAGGGTGACGACATGAACGAACCGGTGGCGGACGCCGTTCGAGGCATTCTTGATGGGCACATCGTGCTCTCGCGCTCATTGGCGCACGCGAATCATTACCCGGCGATTGACGTGTTGGAGAGTGTTTCCCGTCTGACGCGGGATGTCTGCTCGCCCGAGGAGACGGCGGTGTCGGGACGTGGGCGCGAGCATCTGGCCAGCTATCGAAAGAATGAAGATCTGATCACCATTGGCGCCTATCAGAAGGGAACCAATGCCTTGCTCGACCAGGCGGTGGCGCTGCATGAACCCCTGAGGGCCTTTCTTCGGCAGCCGATGCACGAGCGGATCGAACGTGCGAAGAGTTTCGCGCAACTGACGCAGATTCTGGGGTGAACGTGAACGACGATGAAGAAATTCACCTTCTCCCTGAAGTCCGTCGGCATCGTGCGCCAAGCCCGTGAACTGCGTCTGCGCGAAGCCTTCAGCGTGGCGTTGCGCGCCGTGGTCGAGGCGGAACAGGCGCTTGCGAGGATCCGTCGCGAGCAGGCTGAATTTGAACGTGGCATGATCGCCGAACGGGTACGGGCCTTCCGACCGGCGGATCAAGTGGCCTTTTTGCACGCTCACCAGATCCTTCTCGTCCGGGAACGCGGAGCGGTCGCGGACGTCGAAAGAACGGTGGTCGAGCGTGAGTTGCGGCGGACCGAGTGGCTCGGTTCGCGTCGGGATCTTCGACTGATTGAGAAACTAGAACAGACCGCGAGGCAGGAGTACCGGATCGAGGAGGATCGCGAGACCCAGCGCATGCTGGATGATCGTGCACCTTCTGGCGGGGGCTGGGGATCGGGCGCGGCCGCCTGACGCATCTTGAAATCATGAAAATTCTCGCCAACCCCGTCGTCTTGATCGCGCTTGGTCTGCTCATGGGCGTCGGCACCAGTGTCGGCGTAGTCTGGACCGCGGCACAGCCGCTGGTGCAGGAACTGGCGGCCAAACGCGCCAAGGCGGACAAACCCGAACGACCGGAACAGCCCTGGGATTTCTGGACGATCGAGATCGAGGGTCTCGCCTCGGAGCTGAAGGAGGCGAAGGCCGCACTCAAGCAGCGGGCGGACGCGATCGCATTGCGCGAGTCGCGCTTGGCCGCTGAGCAGAAGGAACTCGCCAAGACACGCAGGCAGGTCGAGGCCCTCCGGGCGGAGATCGGCGACAAGATGATTGAGGTCAAGGCCGACGAGGCGAAGAATCTGAAGACCCTTTCGAATACGTTTCGCGGTCTCTCGCCGAGGGCGGCCGTGAGCATTCTTGGCGAAATGGATCAATTGACGGTCGTGAAAGTCCTGTCGCTGATGAAGACCGACGAAGTCGGCGCCCTCTTTGAGGAAATGGGCAAGTCGCCCGATCCGTCCATGATCAAACGCGCCGCCATCCTTTCTGATCGCATGCGCCTGCTGAAGGCTGCGCGCACCGTCGCCACACCCTGATTTTCAACCCAAACCGACGCGCCAAGGACGGCGCGTGTCGCACCCAAGGACGGAGTGCTCCCATGCCTATCTCCGCTCCTTTCCTTCCATCTGATTCGTCCTTCCAGGCTCCCCGCACGGATCCGTCCGCTGGGATTGCCGGCCCCGCATCGGGGGTGTCGGGTGAGGTTTTCCTGAGTTTCGCCTCCCTGCTCGCCGGGGCCTCTCCCGCGCAAGCGGGCGCACGGATTCAGCCCGCGGTCGGGCCGCACGGTGAGACCGGCTGTCTGAGCGTGGTTGCCCAAGGCGAAGACGGAGAGAGTGTGGTTTCAAGCCCGCCCGGTTCGGCGTGTGAGGATGCAGTGAGCATCCCGGAGCGCTGGAGAATGGGTCCGCCCGTTTCAATCCTGCCTGGCTCGGCGTCTGAGGAGGCAGTGCTCTCACTGACCTCGAGCGAACATCCCGGCCGTGGACCGGTGACCGACAGGCCGTTTCCTTCCCGCATTCAGTCGTATCCAGCGGCCCACCCATCCGCGTTTGGGCGGTCAGTCGCGGATTTTGCGTCAACGAAAGAGTCGGAAGGCGACGTTTCGATCTTGGTGGCCGCGAATCGCGAGGAAAGGAATGAGGTTGAACCGCGATCAATGCCGGTCCGGTCGGACGAAGGAGAAAACCTTGCCGACCTCATTTCACCCGGCGTGGATTCGCCGGCGGCCGAAATCGTCGTGATCCCGCTCGTCGCGCCGACGCCGACGCCGGCAGCGGTGGCGTTGCTGGTCGCGTCGGCCGGTCTGACTCCGACGATTTTGTCCGATCCCTCGACCACGGATTCCCCGGAAGGTGGAGCCGAGACCGATTTGCTGGGATCGCGAGAGGTTGACGGCGCCTCCCGCGGAACGCGCCTCGCGGTGGCGAACGAGGCCGACGTTTCCGGAGAAGCGCGTGGGCGGGAGGCAACCCGCCTGCAGGATAACCACCCGGAGCGAGCGATGGCTGTCGGGAAGGCGCTCAAGCCCAGAGACGTGGAGGCACCGCCGGTGGATGCTTTCGGATCTGCCGGTTCACCCGCCCGGAAGACATCGGTGGTTTCCGACCTACCTTCCAAGGACCTTCCCGCAGCGGTGAGTCGGAAAGAAAAGATGCCAGTGACTTCGGGGGCTTTGACCCACGCAGGCGAGCACGCATCCGACCGCGCTCTTGAGCGAGGCCGAGCCTTTGTGCCGACGACCTCGGCGGCGGGGGAGACCCCTGCTTCCGAACCGGTTGCGCGGGTGTCGGCTCCTCGCGCGGCAAACGCGCCTTCTTTGGGAACGTCCAAAAGTGTCGGAAGCGACCGGGTGGCATTGAGCGAAGGGGATGGGGTCGATCCGAACGTTTCGCCTGCACTGGGGGGCTCCGCAAGTTCTGAACCGGGTAGTCGTGCAGCGGATTCTCGCGCCGTGACCGCGGTACCCGTTGGAACGTCCAAAGAAGTCGGAAGCGGCTTGGCTGCGGTCCGTGAGATCGACGTGATCGACCCGAGCGTTGCAACCATGATCCAGGAGCAGACGCCGTCACGGGGGGTGGTGGTGACCCACCTTCCCACGTGGAGTGCTGGTGCGACCCGGCCGACTCCCAACGGATCGCTGGATGCGAAGGCCTCGGCGGAAAACGCGAGTCAGGCGACTGAGCCCGCATTCGAAGCGGGGTGGCACTTGGGCCGTTTCCTTGGCAGGGAAGAGCAGACCCGTTTCGCGCACCCGGTTCCGGCACTCGCGGTACCATCGCGGAACACCGCCGCCGGGAGCCCGTGGATCACGCCGCAGCCGGCCGCGACCGTCGTTTCGCCGCCTTCCTTTGCTGGATCGCTCGAACAGGTTCCCGGTCTGCCGGCCGCGAATACAGCGACCTCGGCGAGCCCCGTGGCGGGTAACTTCGGTCTTACAGCCGACGTAAGAGCGGGGGCGATTTCAGGAACGGTGATCGCGGAAAAATTTGCCGCTGGGCCAGCCGAGACGCTGGCGACGGCCCCGGGCGAGCGCGGAGTTTCGAGGAACGGGTATAAAAAAAGTTCATTAGATGCTGATCAGAAACGGCTAAGGAATGGTGAGTCCGCGCTTGGCACCGAAGCTGCAACTCGGGTTTCTCCCATGCACCAGGATTTTCGTGCGGCACGTGCCGTCCCGACCTCCGAGGAAAGTTTTTCCTCCGTATCCGCCGCGGCGGCGACGTCGATGGTGAGTGGCTCGATCGGGCGGCCATCGGTGATGGAACCGGCGGAAACGGCGGTGTCTTCCTCGGCCGTGCAGGCGATCCGACGGGTCATGGAGGCCGCGGATTCCGTCTGGGCGACAGAACGCCCGGGGATGGATCTCAAGCTCAAATTTGACGACGTTGGAGTGGCGGTGCGGGTTGAATACCGCGATGGCGCGATCACTGCGATCTTCCAGGCCGACTCGGCGGAGTTGCGCGAGCGCCTGACGGCTGCCTGGCAGGTTCAGGCGGCGGGTGTCGCCGATCAGAAGCCTTACCGCCTGTCCGATCCGGTCTTCACCTCTCCGCCCTCCTCTTCGAATTCATTCTCCGGCGGGTTCTCATCCGCCCAAGATCAGTCTGCGGGCGGTGACACCGCGCGCCAATTCGCCCAGTCGCGCCACTCCGAGACGGCGAACCCCTTACCGGGTTCCCCCTCGATGCGGTCGACGACGGTGCCGGCACCGTTTGCCGAAACCCGTCCGGCGGTGCTGCCGGGAACCAACGCCCGCCTTCACGCCTTCGCCTGAGCCATGCAAATCAACTCTTCCACAGCCCCCGATCCCTACGCCGCGGTCCAGAAGGATTCCGGCCTGAGCCGGGTTCCCAGACAGGTTCTTGGACAGGAGGACTTTCTCAAACTCATCACGGTCCAGCTCGCCAGTCAGGATCCCCTGAAGCCAATGGAAGACACGGCGTTCATTGCGCAGATGGCGCAGTTCACCAGTCTGGAGCAAACGACGCAGCTCGCCCGCGAATTCGCCTCCGTGCGGGCGACCGGTGAGATGAACTCCGCCGGCGCGATGCTGGGGCGCCAGGTGACCGTGCTGACGAGCGGGGGCGAGGCCATCAAAGGACTCGTTTCTGCGATCGACAGCACTGCATCCTCCCCGCGCCTGCTGATTGATGGAGTCCTTTACCCTTACTCGGCCGTCACCAAGGTCGAACTCGCCCCGGTTCCGGAACCCTTGCCGGCCGCTTGAACGCTTTCGAAACCAACCCGTCTTGATTCACTAACGTCCGTCAATCCAACGTCCGCGTCATGTCACTCATCGGTACTCTCACTTCCGGCGTCAGCGCCCTCCGCAGTTTCACCAAGGGCCTCGAGGTCATTGGCAACAATATCGCCAACGTCAATACGATTGGCTTCAAGGGCTCCCGGGCAACGTTCGCCGACAGTTTCAGCAACATGCTGCGCAGCTCGGCTCCGTCGACCGCCACCACCTCCAACACCTCGGCGACGCAGGTGGGCACGGGTGTGAAGCTCAGCGGCATCACTGCAAAATTCAACCAGGGAGCTTTGAACACGACCGGTGTCACGACCGATCTTGGCATCTCCGGCAACGGCTTCTTCCGGGTGTTGAATCCGGCGGATTCGCAGGAGTACGTGACCCGCGCGGGTGCCTTCCGCATCGACGACACGGGCTTTCTCGTCACCGCGCAGGGGTACCGCGTTCAAGGCCTGACGGGCGGAACCATTCTGGCACCTCCGGCGGCAGTGGGCGACATCCAACTGGGCACCGCGCCCGTCGGCACGCAGCTGCAGTCGATCACGGTGGATCGGGCGGGCAATCTGATTGAATTTTATTCGGATGGCACCTCGGCGACAACCAATCGCGTGCTGATGCAGAATTTCGCCGATCCGAGCGCGCTGACCAAGGCGGGTGACAACATGTACACCGGCATGGCCACCGCGGGCCCGATCGGTGGAGCGGCGCTGACGGCAGCGAACAACGCGCCGGGGAAAAATGGTCTGGGCTCGATTGAGTCTGGCACGCTGGAGCTTTCCAACGTCGATCTGACCGAGGAGTTCGCGAACATGATCACGATGCAGCGGTCCTTCCAGGCCAGTTCACGCCTGGTGACGGTTTCCGACAGCGTGCTTGAAGACATCGTCAACCTGAAGCGTTGATCCACTGGACTCCGTCGACTGACTTTCAGCCATGGCCGCAAAACCCGAAGCCCCTCCGGCCGTCGCCGCCGCACCCGCGGATGCCGCGGCGGGCGCGAAGAAATCCGGTGGCATGATGGCCACGCTCATCCCGGTGGTGGTGGTGATCGTGCTCGCGCCCGCGATCTCGTGGGCGGTGGCCCAGTTCGTGATCGTACCCCAGTTGCGCAAAGGACTCTCGGCGCCGGTGGAGGAGCATGCGGAGCCTGCCGCCGGAGGCGGTGGTCATGGTGCCGCGAAGCCGGAGAAAGAGGGTGGACATGGCAAAAAGGGCGAGGCGAGTGCCGGTGCCGGAAATACCTACACCTTCGAGAACCTGGTGGTGAATCTCGCCGGGACCATGGGGACGCGCTACCTCAAGACCTCCTTCATGGTCACGGGCGCCGATGCGACGCTGCGGGCGCAGTTCGAGTCCAACAAACCGAAGATGCTCGATGTCTCGCTGAACGTGCTCTCAGCCTTGACCATCTCCGATCTGGAGGAGGCGGGTGCCAAGAACATCATTCGGGAGAAACTCGGAGCCGCCTACAATCAGGCGCTCGGGCGGAAGGTCGCCGAGCAGATTTACTTCTCCGACTTTGTGGTTCAGTGATCCTGACGCACGCACATGGCGAGCGATGACTCCAATTCCATCTCCGATATCCTCGACCAGAGTGAGATCGACCGTTTGTTTGCCCAGGCGATCGAGCCGCCGAAGCAGAGGGTTTATCGCGCCGATGGTCAACGGATGGATCTGGGGGAGAGCCCCAAGATCGAGGTTTACGACTTTCGCAATCCTGTTTTCCTGACCGAGGTTGAATTGCGACGCCTTCGTCTGTTGCACGAGGATTTCATCCGTTATCTTTCCGCGCGGCTTTCCCTGTTCCTGCGCATGGAGTTCACGCTGAAGATGTCGAAGCTGACGACACTCGCGTACGCAAAGTTCACCGAGTCGCTTTCCAGTCCCACGCATCTTTGCCTGTTCAAGACCGAACCTTTGCTCGGGGTGGGAATCCTTGATGTCAATCCGCGGCTCGCGCTGACCCTGGTTGACCGGATGCTGGGCGGTCACGGGCACTCGGTGAAACTCGAACGTTACCTGACCGAGATCGAGGTCGCGCTGCTCGAGGACATCATTCGTATCGTGCTCGAGGAATGGTGCGCTCAGTGGAAAACGGAGAAGGAACTGCATCCCGCGGTCATCGGCCACGAGAACAACGGCCGGTTCCTCCAGACGTCACCGAAGGATTCCGTGATGCTCGCGCTGAGCATGGAGGTGGTTTTCGGAGACTGTTCAGAGCAGATGCAGATCGGCATCCCGTACTACACGATAGAACCGCTGGTCAAGGCGATGCAACTGAACCGGGATCGGGATACGACTCCGGCCACGGTGCCGGCCAAGGCCGAATGGAAACCGATTTACGAACACATCTCCATGCCGGTGCGCGCCGAGTGGAGTGCCTTTGAGCTTACTCTCCGCGAACTCACCGAGTTGCGGGTGGGAGATGTGATCGAGATGCCGCCGGAGATCGTCGATCAAACAACGATCACGTTGAACGGCACCCCAAAATTCACCGGGACCGTTGGTCTCGATAGCGACCGGGTGGTCGTTAAGCTCGGAAAAAAGATTCTGCCGGAAAACACGGTTCCGGTCCTCCGCCATGGAAGATAAAACGTTGGATTTGGTCTTGGACGTCAAAGTCAAGGTGACGGTCCAACTTGGATCGTGCCAGCTCTCCATGCGCGAAGTCCTGGAACTCGCCGCGGGCACGGTGGTGCAGCTCAACCAGCAGGCGAGTGATCCCGTCGGACTTTACGTGAACGACAAGCTGGTTGCCTATGGCGAGGTCGTGGTGGTGGAGGATAGCTTCGGAATCAAGATCACGGAATTGGTCGGGAGTCGTCCGTCGGGCTGATCGTTCGGGACTCACTCTGGTGGACGCTGATTTAGCGTAGGGCATTCGACCCGACGCTGGTCGAGCCTCGTTCGTGTGGGAACCGGGCCCGCTGGGGCACCACCCCATGTCCTGGGGAGAGTGTCGCTCAGCGGCCCCAAGGTCCCTTCCAGGACTGGGAGTGCGCGACCGCGTCGGCTTCCCGGCCTTTCGAAATCGTGCGCGTGTCGCGGTCGCGATCTGCCTTGTCGCGGAGAACCTCGTTTCCAGCGACCTCGGGGTAGGGTTGACTCTTCCCGGCAAAAATTGCCGGAGGTCCGAGTTTGTCTTCAACGCAAACGTGGCCAGTTTTCTGTGTTTATTAAATTGGACATAAAGCTTTGTTTGATAGCTGGTTAATGCGACTTTGTTCGGGCTGGCACGGAAACCGCTTTAAGGGTGCTCGTCCTTGATGAGGTCCGCCCCCTATTTACTTACCAGCGTCACCCGCTGGCTGCTAGTGGTAATCGGCTGCGTCGTTTTGGAGACGGCGCAGCCGGTGAGTGCAGCGGCGACGGAGGAAGCGATTCCCCGGGCACCCGGCACCGTCATTTATCCGCAGGCGATCCCGGAACGCACTGGGATGCCTGCCGGCGTCGAGAAAGGTGGAACCCGATCCTGGACCCTGTTGATGGGCGCGCTGATGCTCGCAGGTGGCGGCGCTTGGTTTATGATCAAACGGCGTGGGCCCGGCGGATTCCTTCCCGGACGGAGCGAGCGCAAAATCGTCATCGAGGAGAGTCGCTCCCTCGGCAACCGGCAGTACCTCGTCGTCGCCGGATATGAGGGAAAGAAATTTCTGATCGGGGTCACCCCTGGTCAGATTCAGATGCTTGCGCCTCTGGATCCGTCCCGGGAGGAAACGTGAAGGCTCTTGCGTTCAACTCCACCAGGCAGGGACTTCGCCGGGTTTGCCTGCTGTTTCTTTGCAGTCTGGGGTGGTTGCTGACTCCAGTGGATATCGGAGCGCAGACTCCGGCCGAACCCTCGGTACCGGGGTTGCCTGCGGTCGTCACGCCGGAAGGTTCGGCGACGACAGCGCCCCCCGCCTCAGGTGTGGCGGTTGCGCCCGGTTCAACGTCTCCGTCGAATCCACTGCGATTGAACATCGGTTTGGAAGGATCGGGGAAACCTGGAGATGTCAGTGTGGCGATTCAGTTGGTGGTCGTGATGACCCTGCTGACGCTTGCACCATCGATGGTGATTTTGATGACGAGTTTCACCCGGATCGTCATCGTGCTCGGTTTTGTCCGGACGGCGATTGGCGTGCCCTCGGCACCGTCGAATCAGATCATCGTCGGGCTGTCGCTTTTTCTGACGTTTTTCCTCATGGGGCCGGTCTTTGACCGGATCAACGGCGAAGCGCTGCAGCCGTATTTGTCGGGTCAGGTGAATTCGAGTCAGGCTTTCGAGAAGGCGGCAGTTCCGCTGCGTGAGTTCATGCTCAAGCAGACGCGTACCCGCGATCTGGAGTTCTTTCTCCAACTGGGACGTTTTCCGCCTACGCGGGTGGAGGAACTGCCGATGCGAGTGGTGATTCCAGCATTCGTGATCAGTGAGTTGCAGACTGCCTTTCAGATGGGATTCATGCTCTTTCTCCCGTTTCTGGTGGTCGATTTTCTCGTCGGCACGGTACTGATGGCGCTCGGCATGATGATGATGCCGCCCGCGATCGTTTCGCTTCCCTTCAAATTGCTGCTCTTTGTGCTCGTCGATGGCTGGCACCTGGTCGTGAAGAGCCTGATCGAAAGTTTCCGCGTCTGACGCGTGGCGTCTCCGCCTGCAGGCCACCCAACTCCCGGCTTCAATGAATCCAGAACTTGCGATCGATATTTTCAAGGGTGTGATTGTCTTCGCGCTCTACATCGTGGCGCCCTTCCTCGGGGTCTTGCTGCTGGTGGGATTCGTCATCAGTCTCTTCCAATCCGTCACCAGTATCCAGGAGCAGACCCTCATGTTTGCCCCCAAGCTTCTCGCATTGGCGGGACTGCTGGTGGCGCTGGCCCCATGGCTCTTCAGGTCGATGACGGAGTTCGCCTCGTCGTCGATCGCGCGAATCGCGACCTTGGGTCAATGAGGGTGGGGGTCGGACCATGCCGATCGAGCTTGGATACGCCTGGTTGATGGTCTTCCTGCGAGGGCTTGGGGTGATTTTGCTGTTCCCCACGCTCGCGGGGAGAACTCTGCCCGCGATGGTGCGGGTGGCGCTGTCGGCCTGTCTGGCCTCGCTCTTTTACGGCCTTGTTCCGCATGGATCGATTCCGGTCACGCACGGTGGATTGATCGCCGCGGCAGCCGGGGAGGTGATTTTGGGGTTGGTCTTCGGGTTTGTCGGTCGCCTGGCCTTTGCGGCGGTCGAGTTGGGCGGCCGATTGATTGCGAATGAGATCGGGTTGACCGCAGCGCCCGGGTTCGACGCGCCACAACCTGCGCAGGAACCCGTCGCCGCCCTGATGTCGATGTTTGCGGGGGTGCTCTTCTTCGTATTCGGAGCGCATTTTGGCGTGCTGTCGGCATTTGCCCGGAGTTTTGACCTGTCGCCCGCGGGACTGCCCAATTTGGGGGAAGGGTCGATGCTCCTCATGGTCAAGGAGACCGGGCGGGTGATCGAGCTTGGCTTCCGGATCGCGGCTCCGTTCATCGGCCTCAACTTTCTGATCAACCTCGCCTTCTCGGTCCTGGGTCGCGCTGTGCCGCGAATGAATGTGTTCATCCTCAGTTATTCGGTGCGACTCCTCGCCGGGTTCGGTTTGTTCAGCGGGGCCGGTGCGCTGGTGGCACGCTATCTTTGGGTTGAATTTGATGGTTTGCCGTTTCGCCTCCTTGAGCTGCTGCCTCCGGTCAATTGATGGCCTGGACATGCGCCGCGGGATCCCGGCGACCGCGGACAGATTGAGTTGGGGACTGCAGATTTTGCCGCCATCGCCGGCGAGTTATTTAGGATAAGTATAACTCGTTGATCTAAAATAATTAATCGGACAAGAGGCGCTGATGGCACCCGCCCTGCATAAGGGGTGGGGAGCCCGCATGGACGACACCGATAACGACTCAAAAACCGAACTGCCGACCGGCAAGCGGTTGACGGATGCGATGGAGCGCGGACAGTTTGCGCGTGCTCCGGAGCTGCAGGTCGTGGCGATGATCGCCGGTGCCCTGGGCGCCTTCAGCCTCACGGTTTCCTCGAGCGCCCGGGATGTTGCATCGTTGGCCACCCTGATCTGGAGTGATTTAGGGACCGCGAGGATCGACTTCGTCACAGTCCCGCAACAGCTCGGCGAAATCGGCCTCCTGTTCATGCGTGTTCTCCTTCCGATCGCTTTGACCGCGGTCGGGGCCTCGCTGCTCGCGGGTGGGTTGCAGACCGGGTTTCACCTTTCCCCGAAGGCGCTCGGCTTCAAACTGGAGAGACTCGACGTGGTCGCTGGTCTGCAGCGAATATTCTCCAAGACGACCGCCGTGCACGGCGTGGTCGATTTTCTGAAGATTTCCGGAATCGGCTTCGTGCTTTGGCTCTCCGCCCGGAACCTGCTGAGCGATCCGATGTTCAGCGCCCCGATCGAGGCCGCGTACCTGGGAAACTTTCTCCAGCGGGCAACGCTGGAGTTCTTTGGCAAGCTGGTCATCGCGCTCGGGCTGATTGCCGCGCTCAGCTATGCGTATGAGCACTATAAGAACTTCCAGCAAATGAAGATGACCCATCAGGAAGTGAAGGACGAGAACAAGCAGGCCGAGGGCGATGGCCAGACCAAGGGCGCGATGCGACGGATGGCGCGCCGGTTGATGCAGCGACAGATGCTCGACGCCGTGCCCACGGCCGATGTGATCGTGACCAACCCGACCCATTACGCCGTTGCTCTCAAGTATGAGCGAGGCAAGGACGGAGCGCCGGTCGTGCTCGCCAAGGGCGAAAACCGTTTTGCGCTGCGCATCAAGGCCCTGGCGGCGGAACACGGCGTCCCTATCGTCGAGAACAAGCCGGTTGCGCGCATGCTCTACAGTTTCGGCGAGGTCGGTGAAGCGATCCCGAACAACCTCTACCAGGTTGTCGCGGAAATCCTCGCCTTCGTTTATCGCCACCATCGTCTCTACTTCCACGAACTGAAGATGCGGCGTGCGGCCGCCGAGGGCGCCGCGCTGCGCCGGGTTGCCTGAACGCCACTGTTTTTTCGTCGCTCCACGTTGTTCCGTACCTGACTTTTCATGGCCACCGCCACCGCCCCTCTCGCCCACGTGCTTCCAGCCGTCAAAGGCCCGGTCAACCTCCTGAAGCGGGCCGATCTCATCTTCACCGGCGCGCTCTTCATGACCGTGCTGATGCTGATCGTGCCGGTGCCCGCACTCGTGCTCGACTTCATGCTCGCGCTCCAGATCGGGCTGTCGCTGCTCGTCCTGCTGATCGTCGTTTACGTCAAGGATCCACCCGAGTTTGCCGGGTTTCCCACCCTCCTGCTTGGTCTCACGCTCTACCGGCTCGCGCTCAACATCTGTTCGACCCGGCTGATCCTGACGAAGGGTGAGGCCGGGAATGTGATCGAGTCGTTCGGACATTTTGTCATCCAGGGCAACTACATCGTCGGCTTCGTGGTCTTCATCATCCTGATCGTGATCAATTTCGTGGTCATCACGAAGGGTGCGGGCCGTATCGCCGAGGTCAGCGCGCGCTTCACCCTCGACGCCCTGCCCGGCAAACAGATGGCCATCGACGCCGAGTTGAACGCCGGCATCATCGATGAGCAGGCCGCCACCGCCCGGCGGGTGAAGATCCAGAAGGAGGCCGATTTCTACGGCGCGATGGATGGCGCGTCGAAGTTCGTCCGCGGTGATGCCGTGGCCGGCATTCTCATCACTTTGGTCAACATCATCGGTGGATTCGCCATCGGCGTCCTGCAGATGGGCATGACGCTGTCCGAAGCCGCCAGCAAGTTTACCCTGCTCTCAATCGGTGACGGTCTGGTTTCCCAAATCCCGGCGCTGATCGTCTCGGTCGGTGCGGGCATCCTCGTGACCCGCGCCGCGGGCACCGGCAATCTCGGCGAGCAGATCGGCGGGCAAATCGTGCGCTATCCGCGGGCGATCGGCATTTCCGCCGGCATGCTCGCGGTCTTCGGTTTGATGCCCGGCATGCCGGCCCTGCCTTTTCTGACCCTGGCCGCCGGAGCCGCCTACGTGGCGCGTCTGCTCAAGCAACAGCAGGAGGTCGAGGCGGCTGGCGTGGAGATCGCCGCCGCCACCGCCAAGTCGGCGACGAATGGCAAGGGTGGAGCCGCCGGCGCCGGCAAGGACGGCGCCGCCGGCTCGAACGCCTCCGCGGGCCGTTACACGATTGCCGAGGATATCCGAAAGCTGATCGATCTCGACATCTTCGCCATCGAGATCGGTTACGGTCTGCTTCCACTGGCCGACGCCAAACAGGGAGGCGATCTGCTGTCCCGTGTCACCGGCGTGCGCAAGACCCTCGCCCGGGAGAAGGGCATTCTCGTGCCACCGGTTTCGGTGCGCGACAATCTTGAGCTCGAGCCCAATGAATACCGGTTCCTCCTTCGCGGAAAGGCGGTCGCGCGCGGCCAGGTCCATCCCGGACGGAGCATGGCGATGAATGTGTCGGGCAGCACGGTGTCCCTTCGAGGCATGCCCACGCGCGAGCCGGTGTTTGGTCTTGAGGCCGTCTGGATCGACGAGGCGGAACGCAAGACCGCGGAACTCAATGGCTACACCGTGGTCGATCCCTCGTCGGTCATGATCACCCACGTCTCGGAGACCTTGAAGGGCGTCGCTCACCTGCTGCTGGGACGCCAGGATGTGCAGACGCTGATCGATCACCTGAAGGAGGCCAATCCCGCCCTGGTGGCCGAGCTTCTGCCCGATCTGGTCAATCTGGGGATCATTCAACGGGTCCTGCAGAACCTCCTCCGGGAGAATCTCTCGATCCTGAATCTGCCGCTGATTCTCGAGTGCGTCGGCGATTTCGCCGCCGTGACCAAGAATCCGGACGATTTGAGCGAACTGACCCGCCGGCGCCTGGGCATGTATTTTGTACCGGAACTTGAATACCGACCCGGAGCCATGAAGGCGATCACCCTTGATCCTCGTCTCGAGCAGGCGCTCGCCGGCAAGGTCCACCGCACTCCGAGCGAGGTGGGACTGGCCCTGGACCCCGCTCTCGGGCGGCATCTGCTCAACGAAATCAATACCCGTGTGGCGGAGTTCGGCCAGTCCGGAACCACCCCGGTGATGGTGGTCAGCACGGAGCTGCGCCTGCCCCTGAAGCGCTTCTTTGAACCCTCGTTCCCCCGGTTGGTCGTGCTGGCGTATCAGGAATTGCCCGCGAGCACCGAGATTGAGAACACGGGCATCGTTCCGTTGCCCGGTCATCTTCTTCGTTCGGAAGCGCCGGTCCTGCGCGCGGCTTGAGTGAGCGTTTCCCTCACCGCTCCTCGCGCGGAGCCCAGTCCCTGACGGCGCGGGCGTGTCGACGAAGCACGTTCGTCGCATCGTCCGTTTGATCAGCAGGGTTCGACAACCTCGGGGTGACTCGTCAACCTCTGGTGCATGAAGCCAGAGATTTTGACCTTGCCGGACCTACATTTGGTCGGCCTTGAGGCTCGGTTCATCAGCGCGCGGTCACCCGACGCGAACCGTCTGAGAGTGATTCGTCCCCTTTGGAAGGCGCTGCGGGCACGCCAGACGGAGCTCGGCGTGCTGGTTGACCCGTGCGCCTATGGTGCCTGCATGTGTCTGGCAGAGGCCGAACGGCATCATCCCGACGAATTGATCTACCTGGCAGCTTTCAATGTCCCGCCGGAAATGCCGACGCCCTACGGGTTCGTCGACTGGTGCGTGTCCGGGCAGACGTACGCCCGTTTTATCCACCGGGGATCTCTGAATCGTCTGAGCGAGACGATCGGTGCGATTTTCGATGGCTGGCTGCCGGGGTCCGGTTTCGAACGCACGGCGGGGCCTGATCTGGAGCGGTACGGTGAGCGCTTTTGTGAGGACAGTGCCAAGAGTGAACTCGAGTTTCTCCTGCCGATCCGTCCGAAATCGGCGGATTGAGCGAGCGTAGTCCAGCGGCATGCGCCGACGGTCGATTCCGCGCCGGTGCATCAGGTCGGGCGCATCCGCGTCCTTGAGGCGCGGACGGTCGGGATCAGTTCAGTCCTCGCGGTGAGTGGCCCAGATGCTGGTTGCGAGAAGGGCAAACATCAGCGTCGGACCGACGATCCAGATCGGATGGAAGGGGACATTCCAGTGGACCATGGCCCACCAGATCAGTCCGCATTTCACCGCAATGAGTGCCCAGGCAATCGCGAGGAACCAGCGTTCGCGGCTCGAATACTGCCCCAGGTAGAGATGGACGGGGGAATTCATGTGCGAATTCTACACCCGCGGATCGGACTTTCCTGTGCAAGAATTGCCAATCTTTGGGCGTCGGTTGGTCACCCAGGCATTCGGGACATTCAACGCATGTCTCCCCGTGGGGGAAATGGTGGCAAGACCCGGAATCGAACCGGGGACACAAGGATTTTCAGTCCTCTGCTCTACCAACTGAGCTATCTTGCCAAAAGAAGAGGGAGTAGAAGAAAAGGCGGGTTGATGGCCGTCAACAGGGATTTTTAACTTAGTCGTGCAGTCTCCCGGGAAACACCCCCCGCAGAAGTCCGTAATCGCCGTCAGCGCGTTTGAGTTCCGACTTTCGACCAGCGAGATGCTCGCAGTCAGTGACTTAGCGGAAAAAAGGGGTTCTCCGGTGTTTTCAATGGATCGGAGCGTAGGGAATGCGTGGCCGACAACCCGGACTGCAAGCCGGCTCGGTTGTAGGTGGCCT
>ENA-ORBV01003946-ORBV01003946.1-microbial-mat-metagenome-genome-assembly--contig:-NODE-3946-length-29070-cov-7.551478_pt1 | contig 29070 bp, 24 predicted proteins | sample MGYA00237777_ERZ505514 | MGnify/ENA primary metagenome ERZ505514 (study PRJEB26160, sample SAMN06269048) | microbial mat metagenome | isolation source: Oligotrophic lake microbial mat | place... | reverse complement strand
GTCCTGGGTGGGCTCGCCGAACACGGCGAGGAGCTCAGCGACGCGCTCGAGGTCGCCGGACCGGTGCTGCGCCGCGTGCCGGCGGCCTCGCGCTCCGTCGTGCTCGACCTTGCCGCCGAGATCGCGCGCCGCGTGCCGAGCGCCGTGCCGCGCTTCCTGCGCACCGTGCTGCGGGTCGGCGAGGCGGTCGGCTACGGCGAGATGCTCACCGCCTTCGTCGACAAAGGCCTCGCGCTCGAGGTCGAGCACCCGGCGGCGTCGCGCGCCTTCTTCGCGCTCGAGTCGCGCGGCGCGCTCGCCTATCTCCGCCAGCACGACGTGGCGGTGGTGCTCGAGCACGTCGAGCAGACCCTGCGCGGCTACCTGCAGCTCATCGCACCCGGACGTCCGGCGATCGAGGGCATCGAGGCGAACGGACTCTTTCCGGTGGTGACGCGCGGCCCGGGGACGATCCCGCTCAGCCGCCGCACCGACATCTTTCCCACCTGGGAGGAGAACTTCACGCTGCTCAAGCTGCAGGCGACCCTCGCCACCCTGTGGACCAGCGAGGGCACGCGCGACTTCGCGCTCGGCGCCTGGCTCGAGTCGGACGAGCGCGGCGGGCTCGCCGAGCTGTTCGCGCGCTTCATCGTACCCGAGGTCGCGGCGGGGATGTTCACACACCTCGAGGCGGTGCGTCTCATGCCGGTGCTGAAGCGCCTCTATCCCGGCCTTGCTGCTGATCTGATCGAGCTGCGCGCGCGCGTCTTTCCCGGCGACCGCCCGCGCCCGCCGCACGGCGCCGCGCAGGCGATCCTGTTCCTGGCGCTCGGCGGCGATCCGGCGCGGCTCGCGTGGGGCCCGGCCTGGCGCGAGCCGCTCGAAGCATTCACCGCGGCAGCCGAGGACGGCAGCGCGTCGGTCTACGACACTGCGAGCGTGACCGCGGCGCTGTGCGACCGGATCGCCGAGGGCGACCTGCTGCCGATCTACGGCATCGAGGCCTTCCTCGAGGAAGATCCGCTGATGTCGTACCTGCTCGAGGAAGCCGAGGAGCGCCCCGGTCCGGCCGGCGACGGCGATCAGCAGCCGCAGCGCATCGTCGATCACCGCGACGCCGACGGCGAGCGCAGCGACGAGACCGCGCCCGCCGGTCCGCTCGACGCCGAGATGCTGCGTGCCTTCCTCGAGCAGAATCCGCACCTCAAGGTGCTGCGCGCCGACGGTCCGATCGATGCGGCAGGGCTGTTCGTCGCCGGCTTGACGGGCGGCGGCAGCGACGCGGCCGAGCCCAGCGCGCGCGGCGCCACGACGCAGCCCGATCAGGTGCTCGCGCTCACCCGCCACGGGCGCGAGGCGCGCGGGATCTTCCTGCACGACGAGTGGGACTACCTGATCGCCGACTACCGCGCGCAGTGGTGCCGGGTACACGAGATCGCGCTCGAGGGCGACAACGGCGAGTTCTTCACCGGCACGCTCGGACGCTACGCGGACGTGCTGCCCGAGGTGCGCCGGCAGTTCCTGCGCGTCAAGCCGGAAGGCTACCGGACGATCCGCGGCCTGCTCGACGGCGAGGACTTCGACCTCAACGCCGCGGTCGACGCGCGCTGCGATCTGCGCGCCGGCGCGACGCCCGACGGCAAGCTCTACGTCGCGCGCCAGCGCGAGGAGCGCGACGTCGCGACGCTCTTCCTGCTCGACATGTCGGCCTCGACCGACGAGGACACCGAGCCCGCTGAAGCGCTGCTCGAGGACGCGATCCGCATCGACCCGGCACACCCGCACCGGCGCGGGCGGCGCATCATCGACATCCAGAAGGAGGCCCTGGTCATCATGTCGCAGGCTCTCGAGGAGATCGGCGACATGTACGCGATCTACGGCTTCTCCGGGCACGGCCGCGATCGGGTCGAGTTCTTCGACATCAAGTCCTTCGACGAGCCGCTGAACCTCGCCGTGCGCGGCCGCATCGGCGCGATCGAGCCGCAGCGCTCGACCCGCATGGGTGCCGCACTCCGGCAGTCGATCAACAAGCTGCGTGCGGTCGCGTCGCGCGCCAAGCACCTGATCCTGCTCTCGGACGGCTTCCCGCAGGACTTCGACTACGGCGAGGACCGGCGCTCCAACGTCTACGGCTTGCGCGACACCATGATGGCGCTGCGCGAGGCGCAGCGTGCCGGCATCGCGCCGTTCTGCATCACCGTCGACCGCGCCGGCAACGACTACCTGCGCGAGATGTGCGACGAGAAGCGCTATCTGGTGATCGACGACATCTCGGCGCTGCCACGCCAGCTACCGAAGATCTATTCCGAGGCGACGCGCGGCGGCTGAGCGAGACCCTGGCGCTCTCCCGCGCGCCTGCCCGGTCGCACGCCAGCGGTCCTGCACGGGCGGCGACGGCCGCCCCTCAAGCCGAGCGCGGGCGAGGTCGATCATCACGTCAGCTCGGCAGCGGCGTCGCGTGGCGTGCAGCGCGCTCGCACCGCGGAACGAGCGGGGAGAAAGCGATGCGGAAGCCAATGGTCCCGACCCTTGCCATGATCGTCGCGCTCGCCGGCGCGGCAGGTGCGAGCCCGCCCTCGACGTCGGCCGTCAATCCAGGTCCGATCGACGCCTCGGGCGTGGTCACGGGCTCCTTTCCCGGCAGCAAGACCAGCTACTACTTCACCATCGACGTGAAGCCCGGCGAACTGCTGACGCAGATCGCGTTCGAGGGCAGGCCCGGCGCGAACAAGTCGGTCGACCTGGCCCTGCTCGGTGCGACCGGTCGTTCTGCCGGCAGCTACTGGACCCAAGGCGAAGGCGTGGCCGACGAGCGCACGCGCAGCTTCCCGATCGACGCCACCGGCAAGCAGGTTCTTCGCGTCGAGGTCGAGGGACCACCGACGGCCCAGTATCGGCTCGAGCTCGGCGGCACGGCGCTCGCAGGCAACCCGCCAGCCACCGGCGCGACGCGTCCGCTGTCGCGGTCGCTGCGCAGCCCGACGCGGGTCGCGTCCGACGGCGTGATCTCCGGACCCCTGCCCGGCAAGGACAAGCAGGCGACCTACTACCTCATGGTGGACGTGCAGGCCGGCGACCTGCTGAGCCAGATCTCGGCGCAGAGCCGCAAGGGGGCCGACAAGTCGCTCAGCTTCGAGCTCTTGCGCGCGGACGCCGCCGGCGGCGAATCCTACTGGGTGCACGGCAGCGCGGCTGCCGAGGAAAAGACCCGCAGCTTCCCGATCGACGCCACCGGCAAGCAGATCATTCGTCTGGTGGCCACCGGGCCGGAGAACGGCTCGTTCAAGGTCGAGCTCGGCGGCAGCGCGCTCGCGCAGCACCCTCCGGCCGCTCCCGGCCCGGTCGCGGCGCAAGCGGCGCGCTGAGCGGAGCGTCGACGATGCGCACCACGACGTCCCTCGCCCTCGGCTCGACGATCATCGTCCTGACACTCGGCGGCGTGCCCGCGCGCGGGCTCGCCGCCGACAGCCTCTCGACCTCGATCGTGCGTCCGTCGGCGGTGCCGGCGAACGGCGTGGTCAGTGGGACGTTCCCGGCAGGGGAGACGCGGTACTACCTCGCCCTCGACGTCCAGCCCGGCGATCTGGTGAGCCAGCTCTCGTTCGCCGGCCGCGACGGCAGCGGCAAGGAGGTCGAGCTCGAGGTGCTCGACCGGGACGCGCGGGCGAGCGCGCAGTACTGGATCCACGGCAGCGACGCGAGCCTGCAGGCGACGCGCGGCTTCCCGATCGACGCCACCGTTCGTCAGATCCTGCGGCTGCGCGTGAAGGGCCCCGAGACCGCGCGCTTCTGCCTCGAGCTCGGCGGCAAGGCGTTCCCCACGGTCGGACCGGCAGGATGCCCGGCTCCGCCGTCGAGCGGCACCGCAGCGACGGCGGCCGCGGTCAAGACCAGCCGGAGTGGCGACATCGAGGTTGTCGAGACGCGCTGCGAGCAGCGGCTGCGCGTCGGCGCGGACGTGTTCTTCGACTTCGACCGGCACGACATCCGCCCCGAGGGAGCGCCCACCCTCGCTGAGCTTGGCAGCCGGCTCACTGCGAGCGGGAAGCCCGTCGTGATCGAGGGGCACACCGACGCGAAGGGCGCCGACGACTACAACCAACGGCTCAGCGAGGAGCGCGCGAGTTCCGTCAAGCAATACCTGATCGCGCAGGGCACCGCGGCGGAACGGGTGACGATCGTCGGCTGGGGCGAGCGCAAGCCGGTCGCGCCCAACGAGCAGGCAGACGGCGCCGACGACCCCGCCGGGCGCCAGAAGAACCGCCGCGTCGAGATCGTCGTCGACACCTGTACCTGACCGCGCCCGAGCCATGCAGCTCAACGAGAAACCCGACAGGCTCCATTCGACGTTCGCGACTGCCCTGGCCCTGCTGGTCGCACTGGGCGCCGGGCCCGCGGCAGCAGCAGGGGTCGCGGGCTCGACCACCTCGACGTCCCGCGGCAACCGGACCGTCACGGTCGGCAACGATCAGGTCGAGACGGTCGGCGGCAACGCGAGCAGCGCGGTTGCTGGCGATGCGGCCACGCAAGTCGGCGGCGACGCCAGCCTCGCGGTCGGGGGCTCGGCCGACGTCGCCGTCGCGACCGACCTGGCGCTCGCGGTCGGCCGCAATCTGTCGATCGAGTCCGCCAAGCTGACCATCGTCGAGAGCGGCGATGGCATCGAGCTGCGCAGCGGCAGCGCGTCGATCGTGCTCAAGAAGAACGGCGAGATCGTCCTCAAGGGCAGCAAGATCACGCTCCAGGCGAGCGGCGACTTGACGCTGAAGGGCAGCAAGGTGAGCACGAACTGACCGTAGCGGCGTACGCTCGCTTGCTCGCCCGCGTCCTCGCACGCTAGGAGCGCGCATGACGCAGAGCACGCTCGCCATCGTCGTCACCATGCTGTTCAGCGGCATCGGCGTCCTGGGCGACTACTTCCTGAAGCTCGCCAGCGCCGACGAGGTGCCGTGGCGCACCAGGTGGTTCTACATCGGCTTCGCGCTCTACTCGTCGACGGCTTTCGGCTGGGTGTTCGTCATGAAGCATCTGAAGCTGGCGACCATCGGGGTGTTCTACAGCGTCGCGATGGTCGTCCTGCTGACGACGATCGGCGCCGTGTTCTTCGGCGAGCGCGTGTCCGCGGTCGAGGTCCTCGGCATCGTCATGGGCGTCGGCTCGCTGGTCATCCTGGCGCGCTTCGCCTGACATCCGGAGGGAAAAGACATGCGCAGCTCCACCCAGCACGAGATCAGGCCGCTACGGCGGGCGGCCACGGCCCGCGTCGCCGTGGCGCACGACGAATTCGTCGCCACCGAGTACGAGCTCTACATCCCGGCCGGCATCTGGACGCACACCGCGGTGCGCGCGTTCCTCGACCGGCCGCTGCGCGCCGAGGGTGGTGCGACGATCTCCAAGGGCGCCACCGGGCTGTGGCGCGGCGGCCAGGAGGAGACGCACGTGATCCGGATCGTCGTGCGGCGCACCCCGGCCGATCGGGCCACCGGCCACGATCGCTTCTTCGATCTCCTGCAGCGCCGGGTCGGACGCTTGATGGCCCACCTCGCGGAATGGCCGGAAGCCCGCCAGCAGGAGGTGATGTTCACCGCGAAGGAGGTGCGGGTCGGGGTGTCGAAGCTCGCGCGTAGCGCTCGTCCGACGCCACGCAAGCGGCGCTGAACGCGTCCGCCCCCGAGCGACGCGGTCGAACTACGCTGGCGAGGAGCCCGACCGGCTGCGCATCCGGCCGTAGATCGCCAGCAGGACCACCGCGCCGACCGTGGCACCGATGAACCCCGCCGGCTGTCCCGGCGCGTACCAGCCGAGCGCCTGCCCGATCCAGGTGGCGACCAGCGCGCCACCGATGCCGAGCAGCGTCGTCAGGATGAAGCCCATCGCGTCCTGGCCGGGATGGAAGAACCTCGCCAGCACGCCGACGATGAAGCCGATCAAGATCGTCCACAGGATCCCCATGCGGTCCTCCCTGCTCGCGCTTGCAGAGCGGCACGAAATCGCTGCGCGACATGATCACGGAACTGTCGGCGCGACAAGGTGGAGCGCGATCCGAGCCCGACGGGATCAACTGGCGGGCTTGTAGGACACCCGCTCGCAGTACATCTCCGCCTTGACCCGCTCGCTCGCGCTCGCCGCACCCTTCTTGGTGACCCAACCGTCGGCGCGCTCGGCGCCGATCGAGATCAGACCGAGGCCGTGCAGCTCGACCGTCCCGAGCACCTCCTGCCGGTTGGAACCGAGAAACTCGATCTTGCCCTCGCGCTCCTCGACATCCGAGTTGTCACCCGCGGCCAGCATGTCGTCGAACCAGGAGAACCAGCCTGCCGACGAGTTCGCCGCCAGCGAGACGACCAGGTTCGAGACCTCGACCGACTGCGGCACGCCGGTCGCGGAGAGCACCTGTGTGATCGTCAGGCTGTCGATCTTCGCCACGCTGGTCGTATCGACGCCGTCGATCGACAAGCGGAAATTCGCTTCGAGGGCCGTCTTGCCCTTCGGGTTGATCTTCGCGGCAGCGCTCGAGTCGGTCTCGTAGGTCGTGCTCGAGGGCTTCACGCCCACCGTCAACGACAAGGGTGCCTTCGAGGTCCCGTCGAGGGCCGGAATCGTCAGCGTCTGGATGCCCGCGGTCTGGAAGGTACGGCGGCTCGCGGACTTGCCGGTGGAGTCGAGCAGCTTCACCTCGCCGCTCGACCGGCGCACACCGGGCAGGAGCCCGTCACCGAGCCACTTCTCGAGCTCGAGCGCAGTGCCGGGCGCGAAGCGGATCTTCATCGGCTGGACCAGCACCTGACCGGTGAGCCGCTTGTTGGGGATCGCGCCGCCGGCCGCGAGCACCTGGCCGAGCGTGTTGCCGCCCTCCACCGACGAAACGAGTGCGGCCCCACCGCCGTCCACCGAGACGAGAAAAGCCCCCGCCGTGAAGGTCGCCTTGCTGGTGGCAGCATCGGCGCGTACCGCGCCTGCGATGACGCCGAGAACGATCAGAAACGGAATCGTCCGTTGAAGCCGCATGACACTCTCCTGGTTGGTGCGCCGCGCGCGGCCTGCACCGCGGCGAACGCTTTCGCCGGGATCTAGCGCAGTGCGCGCGCGGCAAATCGCACGAAGAGGGGATGCGCTACTCGGTGAGGCGGATCAGCCCCTGCTGCACGGCCTCGAACACCGCCTCGCCGCGCGAGCCGACCTCGAGCTTGCCGTAGATGTGGCGCACGTGCGTGGTCACGGTGTGCGGCGAGACACCGAGCAGGCGGGCGATCTCCGGGAAGCTGAAGCCCTTCGCGACCAGGTTCAGCACCTCGCTCTCCCGGTCCGAGAGCAGCGGGCGCGCGCCATGCGCCGGGGCCTTCTCCTGCGCGCGCGTGGCGCCGGCGGCGACGCGGCGCAGCAGCAGACGGGCGATCGGCGCGCTGATCGGCGAGCCGCCGGCGAGCAGCTCGGCGATCGAGTCGGCGATCGAGCGCGCCGTACCGTCCTTCAACAGATAGCCGGCCGAGCCCGCCTCGATCGCCCGCACCACCGTCTCCTCGTCGCCGAACACCGTGATCACCATCACCTGCGTGCGGTCGCTCGCCGCGCGCGCGCGGCGGATGAGATCGATGCCGCTGCCGTCGGGCAGCCCGATGTCGGTCAACAGCACGTCGGGGGCGGCGCCGGCCAGCGCCGTGATGCCATCGGCGACGCTGCCACAGGCGGCCAGCAGCTCCATGCGCGGGTCGGCCGCGATGGCCGCCGACAGCCGGGCACGCGTCGGCTCGTCGTCCTCCACGAGCAGGACCCTGGCTCGGCGTTCGCGCGGCGTGGGCAGCATGAGGTCCAGCGACGCTAGCAGAGTGCCGCGCCCGGGGGATCCCATGATCGGGGGACCCGGCAGGGCATTCGCTTGACGGCGATCCCGCCGCAGGAAGATCGTGGCCCGTGTCCGGCCGCGCACCGACCCTGCCCGCCTGGCTGCTCGTCCTCGTCCTCGCCGGCGCTTCGGCGTGCGAGCCGTCGTTCGGGCCAGGCACGATCGCGATCCGCGAGGCGCGGTGCCTCGACTCCGGCGCGCCGGCATCGGCTGCAACGCCCCCGGACGCGGCAACCTTCGCACGGGCACCGCTGGTCGACCTGCCGGATCGTTGGCCGATCGCGCGCCGCACGCGATCGGCGCAGGCCTGGTATCGCGCGGTCATCGACCTGCCCGCGGCACCGCGCGAGCGCTGGGCGGTCTATCTGCCGCGCCTGATCATGAATGCAGCGGTGTGGGTCAACGGCGAGCCGGTCGGCAGCGGCGGCCGGATGGCCCCGCCGCCGACGCGCAACTGGAACCGGCCGCTGCTCTTCTCCGTCCCGGGCGGCGGGCTGCGCGCCGGCGAGAACGTGATCGATGTCCACCTCGCCGTGCAGCCCACCTACCCTGGCGTGCTCACGCCGCTCTACCTCGGCCCGGACGAGGCGCTGCGTCCGGCCTACGAGTGGCGGCTGTTCTGGCAGATCACCGCCGTCCAGATCTCGGTTCTCCTCACCGCTTACTGGGGATTAGCCGGCTTTCTGCTCTGGGTCCTGCGGCGCGATCCCGACGGCCTGGCCTGGACGTCCGCCGGCTGCATCTTCTGGGCGCTGGCGATGCTCGACCCGATCGTGCGCGACCCGCCGATGCCCGTCCTCCTCTGGCAATGGCTGGTGTCGAGCTCGTTCGCCGCGAGCATCGGCAGCTTCGCGATCGGCGCGCGCCGTTTCCTGTCCTTTGGGCGAGCCGGGCTCGATCGCGTCGTGCTCGCGATCTGGGCGGTGGGCGCGTTCGCGCTCGCGCTCGCCCTGGCGTCCGGATCGCCCTGGCTGGTGCAGGTGACCGTCACCCTGTGGGCCGCGGCGTCGCTGGGCGTCGCGCTCTACTTGACGCACCTCCTGGTCCTCATCCGTCGCCGCGCCGGCGCGATCGAAGGCGAGGCGGTACGCTATCTCGCGCCGCTCGCGGCCGTGGCTCTGCTGTTCGGGATGCACGATCTCGCGGTCGCGAGCGGCATCCACGTGCCCCCTTCGATCGTGCTGGTTCCCTACGTCGGATCGATCATCGCGTTCTGGGGCGGCGTACGCATCGTCGAGCGCCTGTCGACCGCTCTCGCCGAGAGCGGGGCGTTGAACCGTGACCTCGAGCGCCGGGTCGACGAGCGCAGCGCCGAGATCGCGCGCAGCTACGAGCAGATCCGGAGCCTCGAGCGTACCCGCCTGCTGCAGGGCGAGCGCGAGCGCATGATGCGCGACGTCCACGACGGCATGGGCGGCCAGCTCACCTCGACGCTCGCCCTGGTCGAGAGCGCGCGCGTGTCACCCGACGAGGTCGCCGACGCGCTGCGCGACGCGCTCGACGACATGCGCCTGCTGGTCGCCCCGCTCGGCCCGACCGCCGACGACCTGCTCACCCTGCTGGCGACGTGGCGCGCGCGCATCGAGCGCCGGCTCGAGCGCCGCGGGCTCGCGTTCGACTGGCAGGTGGTCGACCTGCCGCCCCTGCCCTGGCTGCGCCCGCGCGAGGCGCTGAACGTCCTGCGCATCTTCCAGGAAGCGGTGACCAACATCGTCAAGCACGCCGACGCGACCACGATCACCGTGCGCACGGCGGAGCGCGACGGCAGCGCGGGCGAGCCGGGCGTGGTCGTCGAGATCACCGACGACGGTCGCGGCGTCGTGGCCGGTTCCGGCCCTGATGCGTGTAGCGACGTCGAGCCGCGACGCGCCGGCTTCGGGCTCGGCAACATGGCGGTACGCGCCGCGGAGCTCGGCGGCACGATCGAGGTCGGACCGGGCGAACGCGGCACGCGCGTGGTCCTGTGGCTGCCGCTCGCGTGGAGCGCCGCGCAGGAGGCGCGGCGCGAGGCGTAGTGATTCGGAGTTCGCCTGGACGTTCTCGGCGCCGCAGATGCCGGCGTACGCCATGATGTGATGTATGGACCCTTCGCCTTGCCGACCGGATCGACGTAGATCGTACCCTCGAGGCCGATCAGCATGACGTGAAAGCCTTGCGGCGTGCGATCGATTCGACCGGTCCAGGTCGGGTCGTCGACACCCTGTGCGCGATAAGCGTCCGAAAGCGCGTCGGCAGCACCGCGCGTCGTGACGGCGCGACCGCAGCTGTCGCGGTTCGCGTTGCGACGTCACGCCAGACACCGTCGGCCGAGGCCTCCGCAGGCTGCGGCTGTGCGGCGGCAACGTGCGACGGAGCGCTCGCGTCCGCTGCAACCACAACCAGGAACGTGAGCATCAGGCAGACGAAACACCAGTGCGAGCGGGAGGCTTTCCCCTTGGCACGGTGTGCCAAGAGCCCACCGTCGGAGGAGCAGGAGGCGGTGGTGCAACCTTTACAGCCCGGCGCGCGCCCCGGTCGTCGAGCCACGCCCGCCACGCACGCAGAGCTCCAGTCGGATCGCATCCGGGCATCTCCCGCAACGAAGGCTCGCTTACTTCGGGAGTCCCCACTTGGCCTTGTTGGCCTCGATCTGATCCGCGCTCGGGTGTTCCTTCTTCTCGTGCTTCTTCACCTCGAAGTCCGAGCTCAGGTCCATCATCTTGTAGTTCAGGCCGGTATCGTCCTTGAAGACGTCGGGGACGGCGACCTCCTCGAAGATCGCTTGCCACGGACATTCCGGCTCGCAAGCGCCACAGTCGATACACTCGTCCGGATGGATGTAGAGCTGATTTGGGAAAGTCGCGCTGTCCGAACCCCGGTAGCCGTAGATACAGTCGACTGGGCAGACCGCTACGCAGCCGGTGTCCACGCAGTCGCGGCAGAGCCGGGTGATGATGTAGGCCATCGTTCCTCCTGATGACGAGTGCCGCGCGTGCCGGAGGCGCGGCAGACCGAGGAATATAGCGGCCTTCCGAGGCAATGCAACGCACTGGCGCGCCTTCTGTCACGTAGAAGGACGGCGCGCGGACGCATCCGCGAGCCAGCGCGCGGACCCGCTACGGCACGCTGTTGCGCGCCGCGACCAGGCGGATCCCGATGTCGGCAAGCGCCAGGGCGAAGGCGAAGATGGCGAGCGGATGAACCAGCGGCGAGCTGATCTGACGCTCGGCCGGCGCGCGCTTGAGGATCTCGGACAGCGGCGCGTTCACCGCCCCGCCGGTGATCTCCGCGATCTGCGACAGCAGCGCCCAGTTCGGCTCGGACTCCGGATCTTCCTTGCCCACGCGATCGCTCGCCGCAGCCGCGGGCAGCCACTCCTCGCGCGTGAACAGCAGCTCCTTGCCACGCCGCTTCTCGATCACCACGCGCGGCTCGATCGAGTCGAGCGCGGGCAGCGCGACCTCGTAGTGCCGTGGACCGAGCGCGGGCGGCGTGAGCTCGCGCACGGTGCCGTCGCGTCCGGTGAGCTTGAGCGTCAAGCTCGCGTCGGGCGCGCTGTCGTAGGTGTCGATCGCGAGCACCGGGCTCGCGCCGTCGTCACGGACCGCGAGCCGCACCTCGTCCGAGCTCTGCGGGCGCGCCAGCCAGCGCACCAGCTGCGACCAGAAACGACGCACCTGGCCCCAGCTCTGCCACTCGGTCGACGGGTTGGCGGTGAACACCGCGACCCGGCCGAGGCCGTTCTGCCAGCCAGCCAGGATCGGGCCGCCTTCGCCACTGTTGCCGCCGGTGAGCCAGGCCGTCGCACCGCTCTTGAGCGGCACGTTCGCCATCTCGCGCAGCACCGGCAGGTCGCGCTCGCGCAGGCCGCCCAGGGCCTCGCCCTGATGCGCGACGCGCGGGTGGAACGGCGCGTCGCTGGGCTCCTTCTCCTCCTTGCGCCCGGCCCGCTGGCGCGTGTCCTCGATCATCAAGCTCGGTAGCGAGACCGCGTCGGTGACCAGGTAGAAGCTGCCGCCGGTCGCTTCGGAGATCTGCTTGACGAGCTCGTAGCTGTCCTTGTCGTCACCGATCCGGATCGAGGTCACGGTCACGCCCGAGCGCGACAGCGCCGCGATCAAGGGGTCGTGCTCGGCCGAGGGGCGGATGCTCGCACCGTCGCTGAGCAGCAGGATGTGCCGCGTGCGGTGGCCGCTGGCGATGAGCTGGCGCGCCGCGATCTCGAGCGCTTCCTTGAAGTCCGTGCCGCCGCTCGGCACCAGCCGGCTGATCAGGTCGTTGACGCGCGCGCGGCTCTCCTTCAGCGGCTGCAACGGCTGCAGCAGCGAGGTCTCGGTGTCGAACGCGACCGCGCCGAGCTCGTCGCGGTCCTCGAGCTGTGCGACCAGCGCGAGCGCCGCCTCGCGCGCGTACGAGATGCGGCTGGGATTGGGCTGGTCGAGGCGCACGCCGTAGCTCATGCTCGACGAGCGATCTATGACGATGAACATCGCCATCGGCTCGCGCACCTGCTCCTTCGGCTTCTGCTCGCGCACGCGCACCGGCAGCAGGCGCTCGAGCGCACTGCCACGCAGCTTGGGATCGGAGACCAGGCCGCGCCCGGCGGCGACGAGCAGACCGCCGCCCTGGTCGCGCACGTACTCTTCGAGCGCCTCGAACGAGCCCGGGGCGAGGTCGTCGCGCGACACCGTGCCGAGAATCACCGCGTGGAAGCGCGCCAGGTCGGCCACCGTGACCGGACCGAGCTGCGCCCGGCGCTCGACCTCGAAGCCGGCCTCGCGCAGCAGCGGCACCAGTGCCGCGTCGCTCGACACCACCAGCACGCGCGGCGGTGCGAGCACGCTGAGCGTGGTGCTGCGCCGCGCGCGCGGCGACGCGACCTCGGGCGGCGCCTCGAGCGCGACCGTCACCGCGTAGTGGCCGGGCAGGCCCGCGCGCACCTCGGCATCGACCACCGAGCGCCCGGGCGCCACGCGCAGCAGCACGCGGCCGAGCTCGGTCTCACCCTGGCGCGCGACCAGGGTCGCCTCGAGGGTGTCGCTGCCGCGGTTCGCGATCGCCACCGCGAGCTTGACGTCGGTGCCCTGACGGGCGACGTCGGGCGCGGTCACGTGCTCGATCGTCAGCGGCGCCTGGTGGCGCGGCGGCACGATCGGGTAGATGCGCACCCCGCGCCGGCGCGCGCTCTCGGCCGCGACCGACGCGTCGCCCGCGTTCTGGTTGCCGTCGCTCAGCAGGACCAGCGCTCCGCCGTGCGCCGACGCGAGGCTCGCGCCCGAGTCGATCGCCGCCATGACGCTGGTGGCGCTGGGATCGGTCTCGACCTTCACCTCGTCGGGCAGGCCCGGCGCGCCGGGCCCGCTCACCAGCCCCGCGTCGCGCCCGAAGGTGAGCAGGGCAAACTCGTCGTCGCGGCGCATGGTGCCGACCAGCTCGTCGAGCCAGTCGCGCATCCAGCCGCTCTCGGCGCGGCTGATGCTCTGCGACGCGTCCTGCAGGGCGACCACCGTCAAGCGATCCTCGCGCTCGGTCTCGACCAGTGTGGCCCCGCTGACGGCAGCCACCGCGCAGAGGTAGGCCGCGGTGCGCAGCACGGTCGCGAGCCACAGCCGCCAGGCCGACGGCACCGGCCAGCCCTCGCGCGCCGCGGCACGGCGGCGGATGTGGATCACCACCGCGAGCACCACGAATAGCGGTGCTGCGAACGCCAGCGGCAGGAATTGCGGCGCCGCGAAGGCGAGCCCGCGGTCGCCGATCTGCAGCCACTGCGCGAGCATCAGCGACCCGCTCCCGAACCGGCGAGGTCGGCAGCACCGCCGCTCGCCGCGCCGGCGTCGGCGGCACGGCGGCGCCCGCGCGTCCCGGACGCGGCGATGACGAGCCACTCGAGCAGCATCGCGACCACCGCCGCGATCAGGAACTCGCGCACGTGAGGGAGCTCCTGCCAGGTCGATGCGGCGGAGACCACGGGCTCCTCGGCGCGCACCGGCGGCGGTGGGGCTGGCGGCGTCAGGGGCCGGGCGATGTCGGATTCCGCCGGGTCGATGAAGCTCACCAGCAGATCGCGCGTGCCGGCGTCTACCAGGCGATCGGCGCCGCGTCCGGGAAGCCGGCGCGCAGGCGTTCACCGGCGAGCCGCGTCAGCGGCGCGTCGCGAGCGTCCGGCGACAGCCAGCGCAGCAGGTTGATCGTGAACACCAGCGTCGGCAGCGCGTCCGCGCTGCGCAGATCGCTCGCGCGCAGCGGGAACGCCGTCGCGACGACGCGCCGGCCGCCCACCTCGCCCGCGAGCAGCAGGGGTACCTCGCGTCCTTCCACACGGCCGAGCAGGACCGCCTTCATCGTCGCGCTCGTGGCCAGCGCCACCGTACCCTCGTCGAGCAGGGTCTCGGCGTTCGCGACACCCGCGACGAGCTCGTGCGCGCGCACCTCGGCGAAGCGTGCGCGCGGCCCGGCGCCGACCACCGTGACGTCGGCATTGCCGCGCGGTGCCGCCAGGTAGACGGCGTTGCCCGCGGGCGGCAGCGGCGGCGCGAAGCGATCGAAGACGGTGATCTCGCCGGCGTTCTCGGGCTGGTACTGGATCGGCAGCAGCGTCCGCACCGCGACGTTGCCGAGGCTCCTCGCCAGGTTCTCGAAGGCGCGCTGCAGCGCATCGTCCTCGGTGACCAGCAGCAGGCGCAGCGGGTTCGGGGCCGGGATGACGCCGTAGATCGTGTTGTCGAGCGCCAGGTCGTCGTCCGGTGACATGGTGACGCGGAACGGGCCGGACCAGGTGAAGCCGTCGATCGACGCCACCTCGGTGGCGCCGGGCGCGAGGCGTACCGTGCGCGTCGTCGCACCGTCCTTCGCCGCCGCATCGGCAGCCAGCGGCGCAACCGCGACCGTCACCTCGCGCGCGTCCGCGGCATGGTTGCGCAAGGTCACGATGAGGCGCGTCCGGGACAGCGACTCGAAGGGATTGGCGAGCACGCGGACGCCGACCAGCGCGACGTTGGCGCCGCCCGTACCGAAGCGATGCACCGTGCTGAGCGCGCGCGCGTCGCGGCTCATCACAAGACCGTCGGTCGCGACGTCGGTGAAGACGTCGATCGAGCCATTCGCGCCCGCCTGCGTCGCCGCCAGCTCGGTCGCCGCGGTCAGGTTGCCAGCGGTGTCGCGCGGCTCGAGGGTACCGAGCAGATCCGCGGCGCGCGCGCCGTCGAGCTGCGCTCCGAGCACCGCCGGCTGCTGTGCGGCCGCGATGATCGTGAGCTGGCGACCGCTCTGGCCGAGCTCCCAGGCGCGCTTCTGCGCAGCGGCCCGCGCCAGCGCGAAGCGCGTCGAGCCGTCCTGGCGCGCCTGCATGCTGGCCGACACGTCGAGCACGATGACCGCGTCGCGTGCCGGCCCGGGCGGCAGGGCGCGCCTTGCGAACGGCTGCGCGAGTGCGAGCACGCTCGCGACGATCAATGCCGCCTGTACGAAGAACAGCAACGGGAGCCGGGGCCGGCGGCGCTGCACCGCGGGCTCGGCGAGCGCACGCCAGATCGCCAGGCTCGAAACGAACGCCGGCGGACGACGCCGCGTGCGCAGATAGAACCAGAGCAGCGGCACGACGATGCCGAGGGCCGCGAGCCAGAGCGGTGCCGCAAAGCCGAAGCCCACGCCTACCTCACGAGGCCCAGGCCGAGCCGGGGCAGCTCGTCGCGCAGGAAGCCGATCAGGCCGACGTCGCTGATGGTGAGCGCGCTCGCCATGCCACGCGCCGACGCCGTGCGCGACAGCGCCTTGACGTGCGCCAGCAGGGCCGCGTCATAACGGCGGAAGGTGTCGGGCGAGGGATCGATGCGATACTGCGCGCCGGTCTCGCGATCGATCAGGACGTCATGCCCGTACAGCCAGGCGGGGTCGCGGTCGGCGCGCGACAGCACCTGGACCAGCTTGACCTCGCAGCGGCGCGCCGCCAGCACGTCGAGCGTGCGCTCGACCGCGGAGACGTCGCAGAGAAAATCCGAAATCAAGATCACCATGCCGCGCCGCGTCTGGCGCAGCAAGTGATCGAGCCCGGCCGCGAGGTCGGCCTCGCCATCCGCCTGGTGGACGCCGGCAAGGAACGAGCGCAGCTCGCCGAGCGAGCGCCGCGCGCGCAGCGGCCCGTGCGACATCGTGGCCTCGGGCCCGGCGTTCTTCCGGCCCGGGATCGCGGCGAGATAGACGCGATCGCCGCCGGCGAGCGAGACCGTGGCGAGGATCGCGGCGATGGCGCGCGCCATGTCGAGCTTGCTGCCGGCCTCGTCCGGTCCCATCGAGCCGCTCGAGTCGACGACAAACCAGATCGGCACCTCGCGCTCGGCTACGAAGCGCCGCGTGACGAGCTCGTCGAGCCGCGCGTACACGTTCCAGTCGATGCGCCGCAGGTCGTCGCCGCGCGCGTAGGGCACGTGGCGCTCGAGCTCCGTGCCGCCCACGTCGCCGCGGTTGCGCACGCGGGTGTGCCCGGGCCGGTCGCCGCTCGCGTGCTGTGCACGCAGACGCACGCGGTCGAGGACGCGCAGCGTCTCGGGCGCGAACGCCTGCTCGAACAGGCTTTGCTCCGCGACGCGTGCTCGGGTGGCCCTCAGCGCTGCCACTTCCGTGCGACCTCGATCAGGTGCTCGACGATCGCGCGCGGGGTTACCCCTTCCGACTGGGCGGCGAAGTTCACCACCACGCGGTGCACGAGCGCCGGTGCGGCGATCTCTTCGACGTCCGCGAACGACACGTTGACTCTTCCCGCGAGCAGCGCAACCACTTTCGCGCCGAGGATCAACGCCTGCGCGCCGCGCGGGCTGGCGCCGTAGCTGACGTAGGTCTTGACCTTCTCGTCGGACGTCACCTCGGGGATCGTCGCGCGCACCAGCGAGGCGACGTAGTCCTCGACCTGCGGCGCGACCAGCACCTCGCGGACCTGCTGGCGCAGCGCGTTGATGCACTCGGCGGGATGATCGCCGAACACTGGCGCGATGCGTGACTGCGTCGCGCCGGTGGTGCCGCGCACGATCGCGCGCAGCTCCTCGAGCCCTGGATAGGCGAGCGGCACCTTGAAGAGGAAGCGGTCGAGCTGCGCCTCGGGCAGCGGGTAGGTGCCCTCCATCTCGATCGGGTTCAGGGTCGCGAGCACGAAGAACGGCAGCTTGAGGGGATGGGTGGTGCCGGCCACGGTGACCTGCAGCTCGGCCATCGCTTCCAGCAGCGCGGACTGCGTCTTGGGCGTCGCGCGGTTGATCTCGTCAGCGAGCATGATGTGCGTGAACAGCGGCCCCGGCGCGAACACCATCGTGCGCCGGCCGCTCTCGCTCTCCTCGAACACCCGCGTGCCCGTGATGTCCGCGGGCATGAGGTCGATGGTGAACTGCACCCGCGAGAACGCGAGATCGAGCGCCTCGCCGAGCGAGCGCACGATCAAGGTCTTGCCGATGCCCGGCACGCCCTCGATCAGCACGTGACCGCCGGCGAAGAACGCGATCAGGATCTGTCGCAGCGCATCGCGATGCCCGACGACCACCTTGCCGATCTCGCGCTCGAGGCGCGCGAAGGTCTCGCCGAACTCGACCGGCGTCGGCAGCTTGTCCCCGATCAGAATGACGGCTTCTCCGCTCATGGCTCCCTCTTGAAAATGCGCTTGACGACCGTCTCGTACTCGGCCGGGATCTCTTCGTGACGGACCGCGCGGTCCGCCTCCTGCGGGCCGCGCTCGGGATCGGCGATGCGGCTGCGCGGCTGTGCGATGATCGACTTCGGACCGTCGCTGCCGGCGTTGCCGGTGGCGCCGCCCAGCGTCAAGGAAAAACGGGCCTTGTGGCGCCCGCCATCGAGCGTCAGCGGCTTCTTGGCGAGCAGCTCCTCGGTCGCCTTGCCCGAACCAGCGCCGGCCCCACCCGCGTGCGACTTCTTGCCGTCCTCGTTGCCGAGCGCCATCGGGCCGTCGGCGGGATCGTCGCCGCCCGGGACGGCGCGACCGCCGGCCTGTGCCCCGCCCTTGGCCGGAGTCTGCGCGTTCGGATCGCTCGGCCGCCCGCGCTCGCCGGTGCCCGGACGCGCCTTGGCGGAGCCGCCCTCGCCGCCGTTCTCGTGCGACACCGCCTGGCCGGTGCCGTCGTCCTGCTCGCGGCGCGCCATCGTCTCGTCCGGCACGCGGCCACCCTCTTCGCCGTTCGACTTGCCGAGCCCGGACTCCGGAACGGCGCCGCGCGTGCCCTCGGGCTCGGCGCCGTCGCCGGCCTTGCCGCTGCCTGCCTGCAGCGCGGTGCCGCCGAGCGAGCGCTCGAAGTTGCGCGCGAGATCGTTCTGCAGCTCGTCGAGCGCCCCCGTTGCCGCAGTGCCTTCGACCTTCACCTGCGGCCCCGCACCCTCGTCGACGCCGCCGCGCGTACCGCCCTGCAGCCGCGCCTGCGCGCCGGGCGCCGCGGCGCCATCGCTGCCCGCGGCTTCGCTGCCCTGCTCCGCCTGCTGCCCGGCGCCGGGTCCAGCCGGCATCTCGAGCGCCGAGCGCGTCTCCTCGTACCAGGGCACCAGGAACAGCCAGGCCGCGACCAGCGCCAGCAGCAGGAGGACGACGTTGCCCGGCACCGCGGCGATGCCGAGACGCTCTTTACCCCAGCGGCCGAGCTGCGCGCGGTTGTCGGCGACCAGCTCGGGCCAGAGCCGGGCGCTTGCATCCCCGGGCCGCGCGCTGACCAGCGTGAGCAGGCGCTGCTCGAGGGGAATCTTGCGCTCGACCCAGCGTGCGGCTTCGATCTCGTGCGCCCAGCCCGCGCGCAGGGCACGCAGCGAAAGTCCGGTGACCACCAGCGTCGCGAGCCCGAGCACCGCGAGGGCGCTGCGAAACTCGGCCGGCGAAAGCCATGTCGCGCACGCCGCCAGCGCGGAGCCGGCGAGCAGCGCCACCGCGACGCTGCGAAAGACCGCGCGCTGCACCGCCAGACGGTTCAGGCGATGCGCCACCTGGCCCAGGCAAAGCTCCGTCTCCGGCGCCTCGCGACCGGTGGAACCGTCGGATGTGACGAGGGATTCGGCGGCGGAGGGCGGCAAGGGGCGGACGCTACGCGAGGGCCTGCAGGCGGTCAACAAGCAAACCCCTGCGGACGGGTCTGGTCGACGCCAAGCGGTCCAAGCGAGGTGGCGAACGGTGCGTCAAGCGGTAGGGAGGCGTTCGCGCAGTCGGACCGCGACCTGATCGAGGGTCTCGAGCTTCTTGGCGAACGCCCAGCGGATGGTGTCGCGGCCGAGGCCCGGGGTGCCGTAGAAGCTCGAACCGGGCACCACCGCGACGCCGATCTCGCGGATGAGATGGCGCGCGACCTCCTGATCGCTGCCGACGCTGCCGAGCGGACCGAAGTCGGTGAGTACGTAATAGGCACCCTCGGGGGCTTCGGCGCGAAAGCCGTGCTCGCCCAGGATCGCCATCATGCGCGTCCGCCGCAGCTCGTACTCGCGCACGAGCTGCTCGTAGTAGCTCTCCGGCAGGGCCATGGCCGCGGCCGCCGCGTGCTGCAGCGGCGTCGGGGCGCAGATGGTGAGGAAATCGTGCACCGTGCGCAGCGCGGTCGCGAGCGCACCGAGCGCGCACGCGTAGCCCAGGCGCCAGCCCGTCACCGCGAAGGTCTTGCCGAGCCCACCGATCGTGATCGTGCGCTCCGCCATGCCTGGCAGGGTAGCGATCGGGACGTGCCGGCGGCCGTCGTAGAGGATGCGGTCGTAGATCTCGTCGGTGATCGCGACCACGTCGTGCTCGATGCAGAGCTTCGCCACCCCCTCGAGCTCCTCGCGCGTGAACACGCGCCCGCTCGGGTTGTGTGGCGTGTTGACCAGGATCGCCCGCGTGCGGGGCGTGAAGGCGCGCCGCAGCTCGTCCGGATCGAGCACGTTGTGCGGCGGGCGCAGCGCGTGGAAGACCGCGTTCGCGCCGGCGAAGGTCGCAGCCGGCAGGTAGTTCTCGTGGAACGGCTCGATGATCACCACCTCGCCGCCCGGGTCGACCGCCGCCAGCAGCGCCGCGCTGATCGCCTCGGTCACGCCGCAGGTGACGGTGACGTGGCGCTCCGGGTCGAACTCCAGCGCGTAGCGCTCGCGCAGCTTCAGGCTGAGCGCGTCGCGCAGCGGCTTGATGCCCCATGTCACGGCGTACTGGTTGTGTCCGGCGTCGATCGCCGCGTGCGCGGCGGCGATCACCTCGGGCGGCGGCTGAAAATCCGGAAAGCCCTGCGCGAGGTTGATCGCCCCGTGCGCGAGCGTGAGCCGGGTCATCTCGCGGATGGTCGATTCGCGGAGCTTGTCGAGACGTTGAGCGGGCTGGCGCATGAACAGCAGGCTTTTAGTCGATCCGCGTCCCTCTCGGTAGCGCTGGCTGGCCGGCCCTCAGACGGGCAGGATCGTGATCGCCACCGCGCCGTAATGGGCCGCCGCAGCGACCACGACGAGTGCGTGGAAGACCTCGTGGTAGCCGAAGGTCGCCGGTGCCGGGTCCGGGCGCCGCGTCGCGTAGACGACCGCGCCCGCCGAGTAGAGGATGCCGCCGGCGAGCAGCAGGCCGGCCGCCGTCCAGCCCGCGCGCTCGACCAGCTGCGGCGTCGCGACGATCCCGATCCAGCCGAGCAGCACGTAGAGCACGGCGCTCAACCACTTCGGTGCGTCGAACCAGAATACGTGCAGCGCGATGCCGAGCGCCGCCCCCGACCAGATGACCACAAGCAGGATCGACGCCAGATCGTCCGACAGGGCCACCAGGGCGAACGGCGTGAACGTGCCGGCGATCAGGACGTTGATCATCGAGTGGTCGAGACGGCCCATCCAGCGCCGAGCGGACACCGACCACGTCACGCGGTGGTAGAGGGCGCTGGTCCCGAGCAGCGCCGACAGGCTGGCGACGTAGATCGCCCCGCCCAGCATGGCGCGCGGCGTGCGCGCGAGCGCCAGCAGCACGACTCCCGCGGCGAGCGAGGCGAAGAACCCGTACTGGTGGAGAACGCCGCGGAAGGCCGGCTTCGTCAGCGCGTCGGGATGGGTGAGGTTGCGCTCCATTGGAGTACGGTAGCACGACGCCACGAGCTGGGCGCGCACGAATATCTTGACGCGCAGCGCTGGCGCCGGAGGCCGCACAGGCGCAGAATCCATGGCAGGGGCTCGCACCTCCATCTCGGAGGCTCCGCCGAAGCCCGCCAGCAAACGCCGCGGCCCGACGTCGATCACGCCCGGGCCCGGCAGAGAGAGGTCGAATGCCTACCAAGCCCGCGAAGAAGCCATCGGTCGCCAGGAGCGCCCGCGCCACCATGTCGCGTGAAGCGCGTGCCGCCTACGGCGAGGTCCAATCAGGCGTCAAGAGCCTCGAGAGAGCGATCGCCGACATCCGGCGCGGCGTCCAGAAGGCCGAGAAGCAGATCGAGGCCGACGCGCGCCGGCGCGTGGCGGAGCTGCGCAAGGAAGCCCGCACCCAGCTCGGCGCCCTGCAGTCGAAGCAGCGCGACGCGGCCCGGCTGCTGAAGGGCCTGTCGGCAGCGGCGGGAGACTCGTGGCGCGAGGTCAAGAGCTCCGCGGACTCGATCCTGGCCGACGCGAAGACCACCGCCGCCTCGATCGTCGAGCGCTTCAAGGCCGCGATCGGCAGCTGAGATGCGGCCGGGGCGGAGGATCGACTCCGCCCCCTGCGCGCTCTCCCAGCGCACCGGCAGGCGCGGGTCGGGCGTGTGGCCTGCCGCGCATCGGCAGCGTCACGCTACCCCTGGGCCGCATACCACGGCTGAAAGCGGGCCGTCCGCCGACCTCGGGGATGACCGCGGTCCAGGCCACGCGTCCACCAAACGCCCAGTGCACGTGCAGCAGCGAGAGCAGGGCAAAGGCGGTGCACAGGATACCTGCGAGCGTCGTCATCGGCGTGATCTCCAGGGTGCGCCTCGCGAAGCACTGGGCGCGCGCGGTGTACGAGATGGCAGACGGGCCGCTGCCGGTGACGGGTTCCCGTGGAACGACGGTCCGCCGACAGCGTGCCGCGCGATCGCTCAGACCAGGTTGTGGAAGACCCGCTGGACGTCGTCGTCCTGCTCGAGCGCGTCGATCATCTTGAGGACCTCGGTGGCCTTGTCCTCGGGCAGCTCGACCGGGGTCTGCGCGACGTACTCCGACTCGGCCGAGATCGGCGTCATCTTACGGTCCTCGAGCGCCTTCTGCAGCTGGCCGAAGTCGGTGAACGCGCAGCGCAGCACGAGCTGCGGCTCGCCCTTCTCGCCGCTGCTCTCACCCATCTCCTCGAGACCGTGGTCGATCAGGTCGAGCTCGAGCTCCTCCTGGTCGATGCCGTCCGGGGTCAGGCGGAACACGCCCATGCGCTTGAACTGGAAGGCGACGCTGCCGCTGGCACCCATGTTGCCGCTCGCCTTGTTGAAGTGGCCGCGGATGTTGGCGACGGTGCGCGTCGCGTTGTCGGTTGCGGTCTCGACGATCACCGCGACGCCGTGCGGCGCGTAGCCCTCGTAGACGATCTCGTCGAACGCCTTCACGTCCAGACCGGACGCGCGCTTGATGCCGGCGTCGACCTTGTCCTTCGGCATGTTGACAGCCCGTGCGTTCTGGATGACGCGCCGGAGCTGCGGGTTGGTGTCGGGGTTGGACCCGCCCACCTTCACCGCGATCACGATCTCCTTGCCGACGCGGTGGAATGCCTTCGCCATCCGGTCCCAGCGCGCGAACATGGTGGCTTTGCGTGTCTCGAAGATGCGTCCCATGGCTGCTCTCTCGTAGGGCGAGGCGGTGCCCGCGCGTCTGCTCGAAGGAAGGGGATCTTTTAGGGGCCCAGCCACCCCGCGTCGAGTGGCGCCGCGATCGGTTCGGCGGCCGGGCGAACTCGGCGCCGATCATGCCGGGCACGTGCCCGGCGCGTGCATTGACTGCCGCTCGGGACCGTCGCTACGCTCGCCGCATGGCGACCCCCTCCCGGGCCCCCGAGCCCAGGCGCTTCACGCGCGAGGAGTACTACCGGATGTACGACGCCGGCCTCTTCCGCGACGAGCGCGTCGAGCTGCTCGACGGGGAGATCATCGCCATGAGCCCGCAGAACACGCCGCACGCGTCGAGTGTCGCGCGCATCAACCGGTTGCTGACGCCGCTCCTGGTGAAGTCGTACAGCGTGCGCGTCCAGGCGCCGATCAGCCTCGACCGGTTCAGCGAGCCCGAGCCCGACTTCGCCATCTGCACCCTCGATCCGGACGACTACCTCGGTGGGCATCCGACGCCGGACGACGTCCTGCTCCTCATCGAGGTCTCCGACGCGAGTCTCGCGTTCGACCGCAAGCGCAAGCGCGTCGCCTATGCCCGCGCCGGCATCGCCGAGTACTGGATCGTCAACGTCCCGGATCGGATGGTCGAGGTGTCGCAGCGTCCCGATCGCGCGGCGAAGCGCTACCGCGTGGCGCGCCGGGCGCGTCCCGGCGAGATCCTGTCGCTGCCCGACGGAACGACGGTGAAGGTCGCCGAGCTCGTACCGCGTGGCTGACGGCGCCGGAAGCTACGCGCGCGCGCCGACCAGGGCCTGCACCGCTTCGCTGAGGCCGTCGACGCTCAGGTGGAACATCGGGAACATCCGGCGCACGACGCGCACGGTCTGATAGTCCCCCCAGATGTCCTTCTTGTCGGGGTTGATCCACACCGAACGGTCGAAGTGGTCGGCGATGCGGTGCAGCCACTGCACGCCTGGCGTCGGTGAGGTGATGCGCGGGTCGATGCCGCCGTAGGGCTCGACCAGCTCGGCGGGGTGCATCGCAGCGTCGCCGACGATCGCGACCTTCCAGCGCGGATCGAGCCGACGCAGGATGTCGCCGGTCGGCGTCGCGTCGGCGCGCGTCAAGCGCGCCTTGGTGTAGACGTGGTCGTAGATACAGTTGTGGAAGTAGTACGCCTGGAAGTCGCGCAGGCCGCGCTCCTCGTGCAGCGCGGTCAGCAGCTGGCTCACCGGCTCGTAGTACGGGTCCATGGTGCCGCCGACGTCCATCAGCAGCAGCAACCGGACGTCGTTCTTGCGCGGCGCGCGGAACACCAGCTCGATCTCGCCCGCGTTCTTGCAGGTCTCGTCGATGGTCTCGTCGAGCGCGAGCTCGGTCTGCTGGCCGATGCGCGTCAGTTGCCTGAGCCGGCGCAGCGCGACGCGCATCTGGCGCATGTCCAGCGCCATGTCGGTGCGGTAATCCGAGAAGCGCCGCTCCTCGGCGACCTTCATCGCCGAGCGCGACTTGGCCGGACCGCCGACGCGGATCCCGGTCGGGTGCACGCCGCCGTGGCCGTAGGGCGAGCGTCCGCCGGTGCCGACCCACTTGTTGCCGCCGTCGTGGCGCTCGGTCTGCTCGGCGAGGGTCTCGAGGAAGCGCCGCATCAGCTCGTCGGAGGTCAGCCGCTCGAGCTCGGCGAGCTGCTCTGGGGTCAGCTCGGGAAAGTTCTTCGGGTCCTTCAGCCAGTCGAGGATCTGCTCGGTGACGTCGTCGCCGAGCGCGCCCTCGACGCCCTTGAAGACCTTCGCGAACACCTTGTCGTAAGCGTCGAAGTAGGTCTCGCTCTTGATCAGGCAGGCGCGGCCGAGGTGGTAGAAACGCAGCAGGCTCGAGCCGTGCAGGCCCTCCTCGAGTGCTTCCAGGAAGGTCTGCCACTCCTGGATGGCGATCGGCACGCCTTCGTCACGCAGGCCGTAGTAGAGGTCGAGGAACATGCCCCGCTTCGACTAGCGGCCCGGCCGGGACGGAGCAACCGCCGCGTCCGGAACCGCGCTCCCGCCGTGGCGGGTCCCTGGTCAGAACCAGCCGCGGAGCTCCACCCCGAACGTCCGTGGCAGCGCGTAGTAGCGCGTCAAGGTCCCCGCCGGGAGGAGATTGAAGGCGAAGTCGAAGTACCCCTCGTCGGTCAGGTTCCGCGCCCACAGCGCGATCTCGGCGCGATCGTCGAGGAAGGCGTAGGACAGCCGCGCTTTCAGCAGATCGTAGGCGAGCTGCGTGCCGAGCGGGACCTCGGGCGCGACGTACATCGTTTTGCTGGGCAAGCGCGTCCTGCGCCCTGGCGGCCGCTTCCTGACCAGCCGCATGCTCGAAGCGCTCGACATCGGCTCGCAGGACGTGGTCGTGGAGCTCGCGCCGGGCCTGGGTGCGACCGCGCGCGTCGCGCTGGAGCGGCGGCCGGCACGCTACGTCGCCGTCGAGCGCGACGCGGACGCCGCAAAGATCGTCGAGCGCTTCCTCCTCGACCCGCGGGATCGCTGCGTGATCGGCAGCGCGGCCACGACCGGTCTCGACGCGGCCTCGGCAACCGTCGTGTACGGCGAGGCGATGCTCTCGATGCAGACCGCGGCGCAGAAGCGCGAGATCGTCCGCGAGGCGTTCCGCGTGCTCGAGCCCGGCGGACGATACGGGATCCACGAGCTCGGCCTCACGCCCGACAGTCTCTCGCCGGCTCGTCCAGGACGAGGACGTCGCGGGCGTGCTGCGCTTCCTCTTCAACGTTCTGCGGAGCCCGGTCGCGCGTCGGCGCGTCCGGACGATGCGCGCCGCCTTCCGCAAGCACCGCGATCAGCTTTGCGCCGTGGTGCTCGTCGCGCGAAAGCCGCCGGCGCGCGGGCCGGATTTGGAACGCCCGGCCCAACCCGGTGGGGCAGGCACGTGATCGCCGGCGTCGGCGGCAGCACCGTCAAGTAGCGCTGGCGACGCTACGGTCGCCGTCGCATCGCCGCGCACCAGCCACGCCTGCCCCGCCGGCGATCCGCTCGGGCGTCCTCCTTGGACGTCCCGCCGTGCCACGCCAGGGCGCCGCGCAAGCCCGTGCGGAATCGGCCTCGATTCGCGTTGCAGGGTCGAATCCGGCTTTCGCCTCGACGCAGACCCACCTATTTGCAGCCACGGGCCCGGGGCGCTTCGCCCCCCTCACCTGCCGTCGCGGGATCGGCCCGCGACGCGCGCACCGGAACCGAGGAGGTTGCATGAGACGTTTCACCCGAAGGGGCGCCGCGCTCGCGCTCGCCGTCGCGGGGGTGTGCTGTGGCGCCTTCACCGCCCGGTCCGCCTTCGCGCACGGCACGATGATCGTCCCCGAGAGCCGCAGCCACCGCTGCGCGTTCGACGGCAGCATCGAGAACCACCAGGACCCCGCCTGCCGCGCCGCGATCGACCTCGGCGGCAAGCAGGCGCTCTACGACTGGAACGGTCTCCGTCAAGCAGCGGCCGACGGGCGCCACCGCGAGGTCATCCCCGACGGCAAGCTGTGCAGCGGCGGCAATCCGGACTTCGTAGGGCTCTCGCTGCCGCGCAACGACTGGCGCATGACGCCGATCGCACCCGGCGCCGACGGCAGCTTCGAGTTCGTCTTCCACGGCACGGCACCGCACGCGACGCGCGACTGGCAGTTCTACGCGACGCGCGACGGCTGGGACCCGACGCGACCGCTGGCCTGGGGCGACGTCGACCAGTTCTGCAGCAGCGGCGGCGTGCCTCTGGTGAGCGACGCGCAGGGCCGGCAGGTCTACAAGATCCGCTGCAACCTGCCCGCGCGCAGCGGCCGCCAGGTGATCTTCGCCGCCTGGCAGCGCTCCGACAGCCCGGAGGCGTTCTACTCCTGCAGCGACGTCGAGTTCACCGGCGGCAGTGACGACGGCTGGCAGCAGATCGGCAGGATCGAGGCGCCGCAGGCGTTGACCGCGCGCTCGGTCGTCACCTTCCGTCTGTTCGACGAGAGCGGCGACGATCTCGAGCAGATCGCGGTCACGCTCAAGCGGGGCGATCGCAGCCGCGGCCGCTGGCCGTTCGTGCTGGTACAGAAGGTCAATCAGGAATCGAGCTACGCGCGCATCGGCGTGCTGCAGCCGTCGGGCGAGATCGTGCCGACCAGGAAGGTCGGCGGCAACTTCGTGTATGCGTCCGACGGGCGGAGCCTGCGCTTCGAGATCGACGTCACCCGCCCGGGCGGCGGTGGCGGCGGCAACGAGCCAGTCTATCCGAACGGCATCGGCGGCTACGGTCCGGGGACCGTCGTGCGCGGCACCGACGGCGCGCGCTACGAGTGCCGGCCATTCTCGGCCTCGGGCTGGTGCAACCAAGCACCGGACGCCTATGCGCCGGGGACGGGCTTCGCGTGGGCCGACGCCTGGATCGAGCGCTGAGCCGGCCGCACGCGAGCAGCGACGGATCGAGGAGCGGCGAATCTCGACGTCCCCCGCCAAGGCCGAGCAGAATGCGACCACACCTGCCTTGGCCTAGCCCCGGGCGCGCGCGGCGGTGCTACCGGGGCGCACGCCGGGCGTGCAACCCTTGAGGAAAGCCGAGCAGCTCGCGCCCCCGACGTCCTTCACGAACAGTCTGCAGAGCTCGGGCGGCGTGATCTCGCCCCCGGTGCCGGGCGCGCCAAGCTCGCACTTGCTGGCCTTTCCGTTGTTGACGCAGGTTGCGGTGTTGGCGAACGAGTTGATCGCGGACGCGAGGCTGTTCCCCTAGCCTGAATTTCCACGCACCGGAATTGACCTAACAGGTTTCGTCTCGTCGCGCTCAGGCCGTGAGCCGGAGTCGAGCGCCCGCCCACCACGGCACGGCGACCGCCTGGTCGAGCAGGCCGGACGCCACGACGATCGGCAGGTGCGAGCGGCGGTGGAACTTCACCGTGACGTCGGTGGCGGTGACGGAGACGTCGGCTGGAATGTCTATCAGGTCCCGGAAGATCTGACGGGCCTGCGCAGCGGAGTAGCCGCGCATGCGGCGGGCGAGCAGGCGGTAGAGGCCGCTCGCGATGACGGTGAGCGCCATGTCGAAGTCGACCTTCATGCCCACGGAGGATGAGAGGGCGTCCATGTGGAAGAAGCGGACGGCGTCGGAGAGCGCGTTCTCGATCAGCATGCGCTGGGCGTAGCGCGTGATGAGCTGCTTCGGCGTCCGCGGCTCGTCGGTGACGAGGATCGTCGGTTGGTCGTGTCCGAGGTCCTGAATGTAGAACTGCCGGAAGGGGCGCCGCACGAGGGTGACCGCCTGCTCGTAGACGCGCGGCGTCTTGAACTTGCGCGACGGGACGTCGAGCTCGATCTGGCGCCACGCAGAGCGCGGAAGGTTCGCGATGTGCTGGAGGAGCTTGGGCGAGCGACGGCGCAGCGTGATGAAGGTGATCCCCATCTCGTCGAGCTGGTCGAGGTTCGCGTAGGTGGTGAGCTTCGAATCGAAGACGAGATGGCGCGGGAGCGCGCCGTGCGTGCGCTTCCAGAACTCGACGAAGCGGAGGATCTCGTCGTTCTCCTCGCCTTTGCGCAGGTCAGCGTTGGTGTAGCAAAACGCGCGGCCCTCGGCGTCCTGCGCGACGAAGACGAGCACGCTCAGTTGGCGCCGACTGCGGGACGAGACGTAGTGCCGCTCGAGGACCGGATGCTCGCCGTAGTACGGGACCGAATGGAAATCGAGGTTGAACGACTCCGCGGTGAAGAGCGTGTCGTCCGCCACCTGCGCGTGCCAGCCGGCGAGGAGCTTCATCGTCTTCGCGTGCGCGAATCGTGACGAGTATTCCGAGAGGAAGCTGCGCTTCGGCGTGACGGGGAGGCCCGAGAAGAGCGCGAGGCCTTGGTCCGCCGCCAGCGGCATGACGTGGCTCTTTCGTTCGATGGACCACAGCTTGAGGGCGAGCGTCGCGCGCAGCGCGTGACCGGCGGGGATCATCTTCGTGCCGGGGAGGTGGGCGGACTCCGCGAGCGCGTCAACGCCGAGGCGCACGAGGTCCGGGATGAAGAGGAAGAGCCCTCCGCAGGTGGTCGTGAACGCTCGGGTCGCAAGGCTGAACGCGCGCACGTCGGCGACCGCCTCGACGGTCGGCCGTGGCGCAGACGGGCGCTCCTCGTCGAGGCGCCGCGGGAGCCGGGCAAAGCCCTCGTCGCGCAGGACCTCGCGCACCGCCGTGGAGCTGAGCGCGAGACCCTTCGCCTTGAGCGCGTCGCTGATTTCGTACACGGAGTGATTCTGCTTGCGGAGGCTGATCACGAGATCGTGTGCCGCTGACTTTTGCGGCTGGCGGCGTGGCCCGGGGCGCGGCGCGGCGAAGAACTCCGGCACACCGCCACGGCGGAACTGGTGGCAGAGGACGCGGAACGACGCGGGGGTGTAGCCGAACGCGGCCGCGACCGCGTGCGACGCGCGACCCTCCACGTAGTAGGCGCGCAGCGCCTCGTACATCCGCTGGCGCGCCAGCCGTGGTTCGCAGAAGAACCGCTTGCACCACGTAAGGGACTTTGGTTCCCTGATAGGCACGTATACAGATTC
>ENA-ORBV01003945-ORBV01003945.1-microbial-mat-metagenome-genome-assembly--contig:-NODE-3945-length-29075-cov-5.599938_pt1 | contig 29075 bp, 20 predicted proteins | sample MGYA00237777_ERZ505514 | MGnify/ENA primary metagenome ERZ505514 (study PRJEB26160, sample SAMN06269048) | microbial mat metagenome | isolation source: Oligotrophic lake microbial mat | place... | reverse complement strand
GCGCTCCATCGTCACGCCGCAGATAAAGCCGCCGTGACGATGGAGCGCGGCGACCGCGTCAAGCGCCTGCGCCAGCAGCACTGAGGCCCGTGGCCACGGCAAGGGGCCGCTTTCGGCCAGCGCCTGCCGCAGGCTTGGACCATCGACAAAGTCGGTGACCAGGAAGACGTTCTGCTCGTCCTCACCGAAGTCGCGGACCTGCAACAAACCAGGATGCGGCACCTGCTGGGTGCGTGCCTCCAACAGGAAGCGCGCGCGGACCGCGTCCCAATGCGGCTGCTCATCGCGCTTGAGAATGCGAATCGCCACGGGCACACCCAACGAGCGATGACTGCCACGATAGATGAGGCTGCCAAGGCGGCCGCGGCCAACCAGGCCGCCCAGCTCGTACCGCGAGAGCAGGCCGACACCCTGCCCGGCGCCCGCCTCAGGCGCGGGGTCGCCGGCGGCCTCCCGCAAGGCGCGGACAAAGTCCGTCACGCTGCGCCAGCGGTCGAGCGGATGCTTGTCGAGGGCCCGCATCACGGCGCGGTCGATGGTCTCCGACAGCCCGGCTTGATGCACGGCGGGACTGACCGGCCTGACCGTCAGCATCTGGTTGATGAGGGTGACGCGATTGCCGGCATCGAACGGCCGCGCGCCGGTCAGCATCTCGTAGGCGATCACGCCCAGCGCATAGATATCGGTGGCCGGCGACACGGGCTCGCCCGTGACCTGCTCTGGCGCTGCGTAGGCCAGAGTGCCGACGAAGAAGGCGGGATCGGTCAGCCGCGTCTCGTCGCTCGCGGCCTTCATCGCCGCGAGTCCGAAATCGATCACTTTGTAGACGCGCTCGCCCGACTCGTAACGGTGGACGACGATGTTGGCGGGCTTGAGATCGCGGTGGGTGATGCCGCGATCGTGGGCCAGCTGCAGGGCGGCAGCAACCGGCGTCAGGATGGCCGCGACCCGGGCCGGCGCCATCGGCGCCTCCAGCTCGATCTCCTCGCGCAAGCTCGGGCCGCTCAGCAACTCCATCACCAGGAATGGCTGGTCGGACGCGTCAAAATCAAAATCGAGGATGCCGACGATATTCGGATGGCGGAGCTGGGCGCAGGCGCGGCTTTCACGCAGGAAACGCTCGCGCGATTCTGGTGCGGCCGGATGCGCGGTTTGCATCACCTTGATCGCGACTTCGTCCCCGAGCCGGAGGCGGCGCGCACGGTAGACCTGCCCCATGCCGCCCGAGCCCAGGATGTCGATGATCTCGTAGCGGTCGTCGATCCGCGTTCCCGGCGCCAGCACGACGACAGCTTATACGTGAACGAGCTGTGATTCGGCCCGATCGAGCAGGTGCTCGAACCAGAGATTCGAGATCTTCTCCTGCACGCTGTTCTGGCGCAGCCGCGCGCGCAGGTTCGCGAAGTCGACGCGGTCGAGTTCCTGGTCCTGGTTGTAGCACGAGAAGATGAACTCCTCGCGTCCGGTCTCGGGATCGACGTGGCGCTGCAGGCACTGCGCGCACACTTCCTTCATCATGCACTGCATCGGCGAGTTGATACTGCCAATGCCCACGTGCTTGGGATTGAGGTACGGCGCCAGTACGCCGTGACGCGCCAGGCGCACGGCGTTCATCATGCCGTCCGAGCCAATCGCGATAATCCGCGTGACGTCCTGCAGCGGTACCAACTGCGCGCCCAGCTTGCCCTCGGCGTAGGCCACCATCGCCTGGACGATGTTGCCGCGGAAATGAGCATCCTGCGGGCGGTGCGGCTGGATCTCGTCGCCGAGGTCACTCGCCCAGATCACCTGGTCGGTGGCGTCCTCGATGTCCTCACGCTTGAACAGGTCGGCGCTGTGCTTGTATCCGGCAAAGTAGATCACGCGATTGCCCTGCGCCTTGAGCGCCCTGGCGATCGAGAACTGCACGGCGTTGCCGAGCCCGCCGCCGGCCAGCAGTACCGCCGAGCCGTCGGGAATCTCGGTCGGCGTCCCGGTCGGGCCCATCACCACCACCGGCTCGCCCGGCTTCAGGTAGGCGCAGAGACGGCTCGACACGCCCATCTCCAGGGTAATCAGCGACAGCAGGCCCTGCTCGCGATCGACCCACGCGCCGGTCAGGGCAATGCCTTCCATCAGCAACGACGCGACATGATCGTCGAGGCGAACATGCGGGCTCAGGCGCTCGAAATTCTGCAGGCGATAGAACTGGCCGGGGTGGAAGTGCCGCGCCGCCGCTGGCGCTCGCACGATCACTTCGATGATGGTCGGGGTCAGGCGGACGACGCGTTCGACGCGGGCCAGCAGCTGATCGTCGAAGCGCTCGACCATGGTCTGCCACGCGCGCTCGCGGGCCGGCTGATCGGCGGGATCAAGCGCCGCGATCTCGTCCGCGAACAGGGCCACGACATGCGGATAGCCGTGCTTGGCCGAGGCCATGGCCTTGACGACGTTGCCGTTGTAACGCGGGTGGTTGTCGCCGTAGTAGGTGACGAACCGGCCATCGGAGTCGTGCGACGTGAAGAAGCCGTTCGGGTCGGGCTCGAGTTTGAACGTCGAAGGGGCAGAACCGGCGGGAACGGCGGGAACGGCGGGAACGGCGGGACTAAAGTCCCGCCCTCCTGGCACTCCTGGCACTCCTGGCACGGCTTTGAAGCCCTGGAAAAATTTCTGCTTGCCGTCGAGGCTGAACGAGCCCGGGTGTTCCTTCTCGTAGGTGATGTTCGGCACGGTGCCGGCCGCCACCAGCACGGTGCGGGCGGGCAATTCCACCGACGAACCGTCGGCGCGCGTGAACCGCATCGCCCTGAGGTGGCCGAACTCGTCGGGGATCGCCTCGGTCGGGTTCATGTTCTCGGTGACCGAGATGCCCTCTTCGAGCGCCTTGGTGACCTCTTCATGGTTCAAGCGGTAGGCCGGCGCGTCCTGCAGGCGCTTGCGGTACGCCAGCGTCACACCTCCCCATGACCGGATCAGGTCGACGAAGTTTGGCAGATCGCCGGCGGCCGCCGCGCGGGCCCGCTCGTCGCGGACCGCCTTGCCGTGCCACAGGAACTCGTCAAGAATCACCTGTTCTTCCGGGTCCATCATGCCGCGCACGCGCGATTCGCCGAGGTCCCGCACCAACGCCTCGAAGCGATCCAGTATCTTCTCGACCTGAATCGGGTAGTAGGCCATCAGTTCGGTGGCGGTATCGACACCGGTCAGGCCACCGCCGATCACCACCGCCGGCAGGCGGGCCTGCAGGTTCGACAGGGCATCGCGCTTGAAGGCTCCCGTCAACTGCAGCGCCATCAGGAAGTCGCTGGCCTTGCGGATGCCGCGAATCAGGTTGTTCTTGATGTCGATGATCGTCGGCCGGCCGGCGCCGGCGGCAATCGCGACGTGATCGATGCCGGCGGCCCACGCCTCTTCGATCGGCAGCGCGCCGCCAAAGCGGACACCACCGTAGATCTTCAGCTTGTCGCGCCGCGCCAAAGTCAGGTGGATCAGCGTGAGGAAGTTCTTGTCCCAGCGCACGGTGATGCCGTACTCGGACACCCCGCCAAAGCCTTCAAGCACGCGTTCGTCGAGCGGGCGGTAGATCTCGCTCCAGCGCTTGATCGGCCGCGGGCTCACGCCTTTCTCAGGCCCGCCAACAATGTCTTCTGGCAGCGGCTCGATCTTCAGACCGTCGATCGCGACCACGCCAAACCCTTCGTTCAGCAGGTAGTGCGACAGCGTGTAGCCGGCCGGTCCCAGGCCCACCACCAGCACGTTGCGGCCGTTGTACGGCAGCGCATACGGCCGCTGCGTGTTCAGCGGGTTCCAGCGCGTCAGCAACCCGTAGATCTCGACGCCCCACGGCAGGTTGAGCACATCGGTCAGCACCCCGGTTTCGATCTGCGGAATGTCGACCGGCTGCTGCTTCTGGTAGATGCAGGCCTTCATGCAGTCGTTGCAGATGCGATGACCGGTGCCGGGACACATCGGGTTGTCGATGATGACGATCGCCAGCGCGCCAATGGCGTCACCGCGCTTGCGCACGGTGTGCATTTCGGAGATCTTCTCGTCGAGCGGGCAACCGGTGAGGGGAATGCCCAGCGGGTTGGGCATCACCGTGCCGGCCTTGTCGCGAATGCCCTTCGAGCAGGTGTCCTTGTCGCGCTCGTGGCACAGCACGCAGTAATGGATCTCGCTGAGCACTTCGCGCGGGGTGTAGCGCGAATCGGTCAGCGCAAACCCCTGGCGGCGCCGCAACGTCTCGTCAGGACCCAGGATCTGCTCGGGCAGCGTCGCGTCGGGACGCTGAATCTGGACGAGGTGATCGTAGTCAAGATTCTCGGGAAATCGGAAGACCACCCAGCCGCGGTAGGCCGGGCTGTGCACGTGAGCGGCGCACCACCGCTTCAGGGATTCGATCTCGGCGGCGACCGCCGCCCGGTCGGCGTCTGAGCCGCTGGCCTTGAGCGCCTCCTCACGATCGAGCAGCGCGCATCCCCACTGGGCAAGGGCCATCTCGCCCTCCGCGGTGACGCCGGGTTTCAGCCGGCCATCGGTGTCGGTCCGCTGCCACACGGACTCGACATAGGCGTGGTCGTCGGCCGTCGCGATGACGTGCGCGCCGCCCTTCGTCAGCGGCAGCGCGCGACGACGGACGAAGTCGATCTTGAAGCGAAACAGGGCGTCGTAGGACCGCGTCGCAGCGACCAGCGCGGCCGCCTCGTCGCCGACACTGAACAGCCGTGACACAAAGCGGCTGAGGTGCGGCGCCATCGCCACCACCAGGTTGCCGCGGGCCACCGCGCCCAGTGCTTCGGGCACCGACCGATACTGCTCCCACTGCGCCCACAGGTCTGGCTCCGACGCTTTGACCGTCCCGACGAACTGGTCGTGAAGCTCGCGCAGGCGCGCCGGCTGGTGCAGGTCAGCGAATGAAAATCCCGAAATCCCGAGGGCGGTATTAGGTGACGTGCTGGATGACATTTCCCACTCTCAATTATATGTGATCGGCTATGGTACGATCGTGACTGGACCTGCCATGACCATCAAGCTGAACGGCGATCCGCACGAGATTCCGCGGCCCCTGAGCGTGTCGGCCCTGCTCGCCGCCCTGGACATCGATCCCAGGCGCGTCGCCGTCGAGCACAACCTGGCCGTAGTCAAGAAGGCCGCCTACGACTCGGCTCTCGTCCGGGACGGCGATGCCGTCGAGATTGTCAATTTTGTCGGCGGCGGCTGAACCCATGGACTCACTCGTGATCGCCGGGCGGACGTTTGCCTCGCGCCTGATCGTGGGTACTGGCAAGTACCCGTCGCACGCCGTCATGAAGGCGGCGCACGAGGCCTCGGGGGCCGACATGGTGACGGTCGCTGTCCGGCGCGTCGACATTTCGCGCCAGACCGAGTCGCTGCTCGACTACATCGACACCTCGAAAATCTTCCTGCTGCCCAACACCGCCGCCTGCTACACCGCTGACGAGGCGATCCGGACGGCGCGACTGGGGCGCGAAGCCGGCCTGTCGAACTGGGTCAAGCTCGAGGTGATTGGCGACGAGCAGACGCTGTTTCCCGATAACGAGGGCTTGCTGGAGGCCACCCGCGTGCTGGTCAAAGAGGGCTTCATCGTGCTGCCCTATACCAACGACGACCCGGTGATGTGTCGCAAACTGGCCGAGGCCGGCGCCGCCGCGGTCATGCCGCTCGGGGCGCCGATTGGCTCGGGCCTCGGCATCCAGAACCCCAACAACATCCGGATTATTCGCGAGCAGGCCAAGGTGCCGGTGATCGTGGATGCCGGGGTCGGCACGGCGTCCGACGCCGCTGTCGCCATGGAACTGGGCGCCGACGGCGTGCTGATGAACACCGCCATTGCCGGCGCGACCGACCCGGTGTCGATGGCGCGCGCGATGAGGCTGGCGGTCGAAGCGGGCCGCCTGGCCTACCTGGCTGGCCGGATCCCGCGAAAATCGTACGCCACCGCGAGCAGCCCGCTCCACGGCGTCATCGGCTCGTGATGCGCGGCGCCTGGGCCCGTCCCGCGCTCGTCGCGCTGTACGGCATCGCCAGCGTTGCCTTCTGCTCACCGCTGTTTGCACACCCCACCGCCCTTGGGGTCTTCGACTGGGATCAGCACCTCTTCTACTACGGCGCCGTCCTCAAGAATGTCGTGGAGTACGGACAGATGCCGTTCTGGAACCCCTGGTATTGCGGCGGCAACGTGCTGTGGCAGAACCCGCAGATCGCGCTGCTCAGCCCGGTCTATCCGCTGACCGCCGTGATGCCGCTCGCCCTGGCCATGAAGGTCAACATCCTGCTGCACTACTGGGCGGGCTTCATCGGCATGCACCTGCTGCTGGCGCGGGGGATTGGCGTGCGTTCGCGTCCGGTGGTGGTCTTTCTGGCGACCATCTTCGTCGCCTCAGGGGCGCCGGCGATCCATTTCATGGCCGGGCACAGCGTGTTCCTGCCGGCGTTCTATCTGCCGTGGGTGCTGTACTTTTTCTTGCGATCGCTCGCCACCCGCACCCTCCACGGCGCGTTGCTGGCTGGCGTGGCGATTGCCCTGATGGTCTACAACGGCGGCACCCATATCTTGCCGATGGCGATCGCCGCCGTGGTCATGCTGGCCGCCGCGACCGCGGTGATGCGTCGCCAGTGGCGCCCGTTGCTGGTGGGCACGGTGTGCTGTGTCGCCGGCCTCGCGTATTCGGCGCCCAAGCTGGTGCCGGTCGCGTCGTTCGTGACCAGCACCGAGTTCTGGGACACGCGCCCGCCGATCGCGTCTCCTGACCGGACGACGCTCGAGATGCTGGAGCGGGTCTACCTGGATCCACATCAGATCCGCGGTGCTCGCCTGCCGGAGCAGCGTCATGGCTGGCACGAATACGGCAACTACATCGGCGAGTTCGCCGCCCTGCTGATCGTCGCCAGTTGGTGGTGGACGCTCACCGCACGCGGCACGCCCGGCTGGTCGGTCGGCCTGCCCTTCGCGATCACCACGCTGGCGTTCTTCGTGTGGTCGCTCGGTGACTTCAGCCGCCTGTCGCCGGCCGCCTTGGCCTCGCACCTGCCGCTCTTCTCCAGCTTCCGGATTCCCAGCCGCTACAGCATCGCGTTTGTCTTGTGCGCGACGGCCACTGTCGGCTTTGCCGTGCGGGCGCTCGGCCTCGATGCCCTGGCCTCGCGCCGGGCCAGGGTCTTTGTCGCCCTGGTGTGCATTGCCGGTTCAGCGCAGCTGATCGCGCGCAATCGCGTGTTCCTGGCCAATGTCTTTTCGCAGCCACCGCTCACCGCGACGTTCACGCCATTCGGCGGCCCGACTCAGTTGATCACGGACGCCGAGTCGAACGCCTACCAGGAGGGCTCGCCGATGTTGACCGCGCTGATGAACGACACGTCCTTCTACCACTGCTACGAGTCGCTGCAGGTGCGGCACACGGCCACCCCAGATCAACCACTGGTACTGTCCGACGGCAACGCGACCGTCAGCGCGATCACCTTCTCGCCCAATCGCATTGCGTTCGACGTGGTCGGCGGCAACGAACCGGCACGGCTGTCGCTCAACCAGAACTATGCACGCGGTTGGCGCACGGACGCCGGCGACTTCACGCCGACCGCCGCCGCCATGCCTGGCGTCACCCTGGCCGCTGGACAGACCGGCACCTTTGCCTTCTGGTTCGTGCCCGAGGGGCTGTGGGCTGGTCTGGGGATACTCATCGCCGCGCTCGCCACGTCCTGTTACCTGTTGCGAGCAGGGCGGCCGCTCGTTACCGACCAGGCGGAGTGAGGGGCCAGGCCGCGTCCTTGGTGGAGATCACCTGGGGCGCAAACGGCCAGGCGATGCCAAACGCGGGATCATCCCAGCGAACGCCTGATTCCGCCTTGGGCTCCCAGGGCGCCGAGGCGTGATAGTAGGCCTCGGTGTCGTCGGCGAGGGTCAGATAGCCGTGCGCGATGCCCTCGGGCATGTAGAGCATGCGCCGGTTGTCGGCCGTCAGTTCCACCGCCTGCCACTGGCGATACGCGGGCGATTCAGGCCGCAGGTCGACAACCACGTCGAGCAGCGCCCCGCGGGTGCAGCGGATGATCTTGGCCTGCGCGTGCGGTGCCGTCTGGAAGTGCATGCCGCGCAGGGTGCCGCGCTGGTAGTTAAAGGCGAGATTGCACTGCGCCAGCGCCGGCTCGATGCCGTGGCGGCGAAATTCGTCGGGCAACCATGTCATCGCGAACAGGCCCCGGTCGTCGTGGATTGCCGTGACGTCGATGATCCACGCGCCGGGAATACGCGATTCAGTGAAGACCATGTCTACAGGCGGAAGATCGTCGGCGCCGTCACGCCCTTCAACGCGTTGCGTGTGTCGACCAGCAGCGGGAAGCGATCCACCATCGCGGCGTAGTTGAACACCTTGTGGTCGGTGATGATCACGCCGCAATCGACGCCCTGGTGCGCCTGCGCTTCGTCGACGCTGCGCAGATCGAGCGAGGCGTGCTTGAACGCCGGCACGTACGGGTCGGTGTAGCTGACTTCAGCACCGCGATGCGCCAGCAGCTCCAGCACTTCGAGGGCCGGTGATTCGCGCAGGTCGTTGACGTCGCGCTTGTAGGCGACCCCGAGAATGTGGACGCGCGAGCCGTTGAGAGATTTTTTCTTCGAGTTGAGCGCGTCGATGATGCGCTGCACCACGAACTCGGGCATCGCGCCGTTGACACTGCCGGCCAACTCGATGAAGCGAGCCTCGAAGTTGTACTGGCGCGCTTTCCACGACAGGTAGAACGGATCGATCGGAATGCAGTGGCCGCCGAGGCCGGGGCCCGGGTAGAACGGCATGAAGCCAAACGGCTTGGTCTTGGCGGCGTCGATCACTTCCCACACGTCGAGACCCATGCGGTGGCACATCAAGGCGAGCTCGTTGACGAGGCCGATGTTGACGGCGCGGAAGGTGTTCTCGAGCAGCTTGACCATTTCGGCGACGCTCGGCGAACTGACCGGTACCACCTGGTCCATCACCTGGCTGTAGAACGCCACCGCGGCGCGGGTGCTGTCTTCGTTGATGCCGCCGACCACTTTCGGAATGTTCTTGGTCTGGTACTGCGGATTGCCCGGGTCGACGCGTTCGGGTGAAAACGCCAGGTAAAAATCTACCCCCGGCGTGAAGCCCTTGGCGGCCAGCACCGGCTGCACCACCTCGACGGTGGTGCCGGGATAGGTCGTCGATTCGAGGATGATCAGCTGCCCCTGGCGCAGCACGGCGGCCGTCGCGTCGACCGCCTGCACGACGTAGGTCATGTCGGGGTCTTTGGTCTTGCGCAGCGGCGTCGGCACGCAGATATCGATGATGTCGGCGCTGGCCAGGGCCTTGGGATCGATCGTCGCCGTGAACTTGCCGCTCGTGACGACCTCGGCGAGGTGTTCAGACGCCACATCGGGAATGTAGCTGCGGCCGGCCATCAACTCGGCGACCTTGTGCGCGTCGACGTCGTAGCCAATCACGGTGAAGCCGGCACGGGCAAACTCGACCGCCAACGGCAGGCCGACGTAGCCAAGGCCGATGACGCCCAGCGTGGCCTGCTTCGACTCGATCTTCTTCAACAATTCCATGAAATTTTTATCCGCGGTAAAAGGTCCGAATGGCGTCGACGACCGCAGCCTGGTGGGCCTCGGTGAGCTCGGGATAGATCGGGATAGCCAGCGACGACAGCGCCGCGGCTTCCGCCACCGGGAAGGCGCCGGGCTTGTAGCCCAGGCTGGCAAAACATTCCTGCAGATGGAACGGCACCGGGTAATAGACCTCGGTGCCAATCCCGGAGGCGTCGAGGTGCGCTCGCAGGCCGTCGCGGTTGGGCACGCCGATCACAAACTGGTTGTAGATGTGCGTGCGGTCCGGCGCCTCGACCGGAAGCGTCACCTGGCTCAAGCCGGCGGCAGCAAACATGGCTCGGTAGCGATTGGCATTGGCGCGACGGCCGGCGCTCCAGGCCGCCAAGTACGGCAGCTTGACGCGCAGCACGGCCGCCTGCAGGGCGTCGATGCGGAAGTTGGCGCCGACGAGGTGATGGTAGTACTTCGGCTCCATGCCGTGATTGCGAATCAGCTTCAGCCGGTGCGCCAACACCGCATTGGTCGTCGTCACCAGCCCGCCGTCGCCGAACCCGCCCAGGTTCTTGCTCGGGAAGAACGAGAAGCAGCCAACGTCGCCCCAACTGCCGACCGGCTGGCCCTGGTACTGGCAACCAATCGCCTGGGCCGCGTCTTCAATCACGGCGATCTTCTTCGCCGCGGCGGCCGCGACGATCGGCGCGAGCTCGGCCGCCTGGCCGAACAGGTGCACCGGAATGATCGCCTTGGTGCGACTGGTGATCGCCGCGATGGTCGCCGCCGGGTTCAGATTGAAGGTGTCCGCGTCAACGTCGACCAGCACCGGGGTGGCGCCCACCCGCACCACCGAGCCGGCGGTGGCAAAGAACGAGTAGGTCGGCGTGATGACTTCGTCGCCGGGACCGATGTTCAGGGCCATCAGCGCGGCGACCAGCGCGTCGGTGCCCGACGACATGCCCAGGGCGTGCGGGGTGCCCAAGTGGGCCGCCAGCTCGCTTTCCAGGCCTTCGACTTCGGGACCGCCGATGAAACGTTGGCTGTCGCACACGCGGGTGACCGCGTCGAGCAGCGATTGCCGGAGGGGCGCGTACTGGGCGTGGAGATCGAGAAGCGGTACCGTCACAAACGTCTAATGGTACATGGCGGCGGCACACGGACGCAACCCAACCGCTTGTATAGTGAAAAGCCATGGTGAGTGTTGATGTCGCAGTGATTGGCGGCGGGGTCACGGGGCTGGCTTCGGCCCTGGCCCTGGCCCGGCAGGGGGCGTCGGTCTGCCTGCTCGAACGCGAAGGCAAGCCGGGACGCGCCACCAGCACCCACAACAGCGGCGTGATCCACGCCGGCATCTATTACCCGGAGGGCTCGCTCAAGGCCCGCCTGTGCGTCGAGGGCCGCGACCGTCTGTACGAGTTCTGCGCGGCCCATCGCGTACCGCACGCGCGTTGCGGCAAGTTAATCGTCGCCGGGAATGACCACGAGGCAAGCGAACTCGGCCCGCTGTCCCGCATCGCGCGGGCCAACGGCGTGGCGATCGAGGAAGTTGACGCCGACTTCGTGGCGGCCCGCGAACCCAACGTGCGGGCGGTCGCCGCGCTGTGGTCACCCGACACCGGTATCCTCGAAGCTGAAGCGCTGGTGAAGGCCCTCGAACACTTGTGCCGAGATGCCGACGTCGCCATCGTGGTCGGTAGTCCGCTGATCGGCGCCGAGCCCTGCACTGACGGGATCACCCTGGTGACGCCCCACGAGCGCTTTGTCGCCGCCACGGTCGTCAACGCCGCAGGCCTGTATGCCGACACGACGTCGGCCATGCTCGGCGCCATGCGGTTTCACATCTACCCGTGTCGCGGCGAGTACGCTGAACTGGCGCCGGCCAAACGCCACATGGTGAACGGCCTCGTCTACCCGTTGCCGCATGCCTCTGGCGCGGGGCTGGGCGTGCACCTGGCCAAGACGACGTGGGGATCGGTCACGCTTGGCCCGACCATTCACTATCAATCGTCGAAAGACGACTACGAGGGCGGACGGCTACCGCTTGAGGCCTTTGTCGAGCCCGCACGGCATCTGATGCCGTGGGTCACGCTGGCCGACCTGCAGCCGGGCGGCAGTGGCATTCGCGCCAAGCTGCACGGGCCGGACGGGAAGTTTGCGGATTTCCTGATTCAGCGCGACACGGTCAACCTGCGGGTGATCCAGGCGGCGGGCATCGACTCGCCTGGGCTGACTTCCTCACTCGCCATCGGCGAGCGGGTCGCGAAGATTTGGTCCGAGCAATCGGCCTGAAGGCGGTGGCCGCACTCAACCGACCCTACGCGATCAGCTGGCCGGCGCTGATGCGGGCCAGGTCGGCATCTACCATCATGGTGACCAGGCCCTTGAAGTCAACGCTCGGCTCCCAGCCCAGCTGCGCCTTCGCCTTCGCCGGATCGCCGATCAGGTGGTCGACCTCGGCCGGCCGCAGGTAGCGCGCGTCGACGCCGACGTGCTTCTGCCAATCAAGCCCGGCGTGGCCGAAGGCCACCTCGACAAACTCCTGCACCGAGTGGGCCTCGCCCGTGGCGATCACGAAGTCGTCGGGCTGGTCCTGTTGCAGCATCAGCCACATGGCGCGCACGTAGTCGCCGGAAAATCCCCAGTCGCGGCAGGCGTCGCGATTGCCGAGCATCAGCTTGTCGGTCAGCCCCAGCTTGATGCGGGCCACGCCGTCGGTGATCTTCCGGGTGACGAACTCGATGCCGCGCCGCGGCGACTCGTGGTTGAACAGGATGCCCGAGCAGGCGAACAGGTCGTAGCTCTCGCGGTAATTGACGGTGATGTAGTGGCCAAACACCTTGGTGACGCCGTACGGGCTGCGCGGGTAAAACGGCGTCAATTCGGTCTGCGGGACTTCACGCACGCGGCCGTACATCTCGCTCGAGGAGGCCTGGTAGAAGCGGATCTTGGTGTTGACGCTGCGCACCGCCTCTAGCGCGCGGGTGACGCCCTGCGCGTTGAACTCGCCGGTCAGCATCGGCTGGTCCCAGGACGCCGGCACGAACGACATGGCGCCCAGGTTGTAGAACTCGTGTGGCTGGGCGGTCTCCACGGCCTTGATCAACGAGAGCTGATCAAGCAAGTCCCCCTGCAGCAGCGTGATGCGCTCGAGGAGATGCTGAATGCGCCAGACGTTCGGCGCGCTCAGCCGGCGGATCAAGCCGAAGACCTCATAGCCCTGGTCGAGCAGGAGTTCGGCGAGGTACGAACCGTCCTGTCCGGTGATGCCGGTGATCAGCGCACGTTTTTTATCAGCCACGGCCGACCATTATGCCATGGAGCGGCGCATCACCGCTCGCCACGTCAGCTGGCGCCCGGGCGCGTCCTTGGCCGCCGGCCAGACCACGGTCATCGCTGCGCCGACGATCAACGTCGCCGCCAGCCCAAAGGTCGACGGCCAGAGGAAGCCGATCGGCGAGTGATACGCGACATAGTACGAAGCCAGCGCGCCGGCCAGGCCACCCGCGAGCACGGCGCCGCTGCTGGCCCGCGTGCTGAACATCGCCAGAATGTAGATGCCGAAGAGCGGTCCCGTGAACGCGTTAATCAACTTGTTGGCGATCTCCAGCAGTGACCCGAGGCGTGACACGTTGATGGCCATCAGCGTGCCAACCGCGCCAAACAAGACCGTGAACAGCCGCGACGCTCGCAGTTGCGAACGCTCTTCCTCGGCCGAGTGCTCGCCGCGACGCACGTCGCGTCCCAGCCACACCCGGTTATACAGATCGACCACCGCGACCGAGCTGCACGAGTTGATGGCGGAATTCAGGCTCGACATCGAAGCCGCGGCAATCGCCGCGATTACCAGACCGACCGCGCCGGGCGGGAACGCCAGCGACATGAAATACGGCAGGAGCTTGTCGGTCTGAAATTCCGGCGGCAGCGGGTGGGTCTGAAAGTAGGCGAACAACGCGAAGCCGACAAACGACAGCCCGAGCATCCACACCGCGTCACCCACGGCGTTGATCACAAACGCGTGGCGCGCCTCCCGGATGCTGCGCGTCGTCTGCAGCCGCTGCACCATCACCTGATCGCTGGTGTACTGCGCCGCGCGACCGACGACCAACGCGACCATCAGGGCGATGACGTTGATCGGCTGCACGAAGAAACTGGCGACCTGATCGACGACGGTCACGGCGGCGGGATCGCCCAGCGGCACCCACAGGTTCAGCTTGCCCGCTGACGCTGCGCTACTCCAGATCTGCGCCAGGCCGCCGTCGACACTGAGCCAGACAATGCCGACCGTCGCGGCCAGGCCGCCGAACATCACGCAGAACTGCACGACGTCCGTCCAGATGACGCCCTGGATGCCTCCGAGCATCGTCGTGATGGTGACCATCACGCCGATGGTCACGGTCATGGTGTTGATGCCCACCTGACCGCCGGTCACCGCGTTAATGGCCAGGCTGGGAACATACATCGCGGTTGCCATCCAACCGAGACGCCAGAGGATAAAAATACTCGCGGCCATGGTCCGCACGCGGACATCGAAGCGCGCCTCGAGGTACTCGTAGACCGTGTAGAAATCGAGCCGGTGGTAGAACGGAAAGACCACGCGCGCGACCCAGGGATAGATCACCACCCACGAGAAGATTCCGACGACGAGGACGGCGCCGTAGCGAATGGTGGACGAGGGCTGCATGAGATAGTCCATGCCGCTGTTGAGCGCCGCCATCAGCGACAGTCCCACTGGCAGCCAGCCCATGCTGCGATCGGCGAGCAGGTAGCGATCGAGGCTGGTCTGGCGACGCGCGAAGTGAAGGCCCATGTAGGCCATCAAGACGAGATACGCGCCGACGATCAGCCAATCAAGCGGGGTGAAGGACGACTGCATGCCGGCCATAGGATGTCATAGACTGGATTCATCCTGCCCGCCGTGAGCGCGACGACCATTCGCTACATCAGCCTGTTGATCTGGGCGGCCTACCTGACCTTTCCCACCGACGCTGGCGGCCTGCTTCACGGCAATCCGATTGGTCCACTTGAGGCCTGCGGTTTGCTGGTCCTGGCCTGGCTCGCGGTTTGGGGCGGGCCGCTGCCCGGGGCATGGCTCGCAGCGATCGTGCTCGTGGTCAGCACAGTCGTCGCCGCCGCCATTCCGGGCACCAGCGGCTTTCGCGCGCGCTACTTCGCCAACGCTGAAGGCATCGGCGCTCACGAGCGCAGCACGGAGTACCGCGACAGCGTCTTCACGCGCATCGATCGGCGGCTGGACTTTGCTCCGGGCGGGCCGGAGTTTCCACTGGCGTTCTTCAACGACAACAGCCGGTTCAACTTCTACCGCGCCGATCAGCCACATCGCCGCCGCCTGCCCTTTGCCGTCAGCTGGAGCGGCCTGTGGTGGACGGAGGCGGGCGCACAACATCTCTACCTGCATGCTCCTCAAGCAGCGGGCGAGGTGTTCGTCGACGGCGTCAGCCTCCTGACCGCAGCCCCGGGAGACGGCTTCGTCACGGGCGGCCTTACCCTCACGGCCGGCTGGCATCGGCTCGATGTCCGCTTTTCGTCTCCGTATGCGGCACCACGACAGTTCGCGGCCGGCTCGATCGTCGACGGTCAGTACCGGCCCTTCGATGCCACCGCCGTGGCCACGCAACAGGTGCGCGGCTGGCAGATGCAATCGGCGCGCATGCTGCGGCTGGCGAAGACCGCGGCTGACGCGATGGTGCTCGCCTGGCTGGGTTGGCTGTTCGTGGCCAGCGTCCGTGCCCGCGTGATCGACCTGTGGCAGCGCGAGTCGGTCGTCACCGTGCGGCGCCGCGCAGTGCCGCTGCTGGCGATTGCCGCGGCGGTGGAAGCGCTGGTGTTCGCGTGGCCCTGGTCGCGGCAAGTGATGCTGTTGATGGGCGGCGACGACCCGATGACGTACGAAGGGTACGCGCGCGACATCTTGTTCAACGGCATCCTGATGAACGGCGGCCTGCCAACCGGCCAGGGTGAACCGTTCTACTACCAGGCGTTCTATCCCTACTTCCTCGCGTTGCTGCATGCGCTGACCGGCGAAGGGACGTTCGGCATCGTCCTGGTCCAGCGGCTGTTGGCGGCGTGGACGATCTGGAAGCTCGTCGAGATGGCGGTGATGCTGTCGAAAGAAGCCGCGTGGCTGCCGGCCCTGGTCATCGCCACGGGGTTTGTCGGCTGGAAGTTCTGGCCGATCGCGGCCGGCCTGGCCAACGAATCGCTCTACGTGCCGCTGCTGGTGGCCTGGACGGCATCGACGATGGCGGTATGCCGTGAGCCCTCCGTGACGCGCGCCTGGACGACGGGGTTGCTCGGCGGCGTCGCCGCGATCACCAGGTCGACGGTGCTGCTGGGGTGGGCCGTCGCGTGGCCGCTATGCTGGTGGTCGTGGGCCGGCCGGCGGCAGCGCGTGGCACTCGCCACCAGGCTCGCCGTGGCCTCGCTCGCGGTGTTCTCGCTGATCGGGATTCGTAACTGGATCGTCGCACACGAGATCGCGCTGACGTCGACCGGGCTAGGCGTGACCTTGCTCGGTGGCTACGAGATCCCGCCGGAGGTGATCATCGATCTGACGGCACGGCAGTCGGCGTACGACCGCCTTGGCCTCAACGAAGCGACGGCGCAGGTGATTGAGTTCGCCGTCACGGCCCCCGCCGCATTTCTGCGCAACCTGGGAGTCAAGGCGCTGTTCGCGCTGGGCTTCTATGAGTGGTATGCGCCGGGATGGGGATGGTCGCCGGTCTACGTCGCCGTCTGGACCACGGCACTCTTCGGCTTGGTGATCGCCGCCAGGTCGCATCCCGGGGCGCGCGCCTCATCGGTCGTCCCGTGGGTGGTCGCGCTGTCGCAATTGGTGGCGGTCGTCATCATTTATCCAAAGAACGAACGTCTGATCGTCCCGATTCATGTCTTGCTGGTGCCGTACTCAGCGATCGCGGCGTGGTGGCTGATCGACCGGGTGAACGTCCGCCGGGGCGGATCACCCGTGAATCAGAACAGCCCGCTGTAGCTCAGGCTGGCGTCCTGCAGCCAGAGCAACCACCACGCGACCCAGGTGGGTGCCAGTTCCGCCGCCGGCGCGGCCTGCCAGCGATCGTCCAGCCGGCTGCGATCCAGCATCAGCACGCGATCGGGATCGAGCTCGACCCGGATTGGCGCCGCGATGCTCTCGAACGACAACACGCGTGACGGCTCGCGGCCATTCCACCGTGACGAGACGGTCTGGCCATCAGCAAACGCGACGCGAATTTCGAGGATGCCGCTGGTGTCGTACGGCCCCTGTGCAACAGGACTGTCGAACGCCGTGTTGCCGCGGTTGATGACCGTGACGTCGGTGCGGATGCACGACGGATCGTTACAGGCTCGGGTCACGACGCTGCCGAGTTGATAGTCGAACGTCCTGGCGGGATCGAGTGCCACCGCCAAGAACCATCCCAGCGGGTAACCAGTGGCCGACGACACCACCTGTGCGATCTCAGCAGGGGGCATCGATCGCGTCGAGGCGCTTTCGCCAAGCGTCGCCAGGGCGCCTTCGAGCGCCGGCCAGCCAACCATTCGTTCGATCGTCGCCCATGCCAGGGCCATTCGTGGTGTGCCCGGATCGGCGCCACGCGGAAGGCGCGGGCCCGGCTGCCCGAGCGTGAGCAGCGGAAATGCCCAGGGCACGGCGTCGCCGAACAGCCGTACGGAGTCGGCCTGGTAACCAGGACGCAGAAACGAGAGGTCGAAGAGGGCGGGAACGACGCGGCCCTGGAGATACCAGGCCAGACCGTCGACGATGGGTCGCGACAGAGGATCCGCAAGCCAACCCGGCCACCAGGCGCGAGCCATCGCGAACGCCACCTGCGCTTCGATCTCCATGGCCGGCGGGCTCGAACGCCACGGCAACTCAAGTTCGACCGTTGACGCATTCCGAGCGTGCGCGTGACCCAGGTCACCGATCTGCAGCCGGACGGGTGGCGATCCAAGCGAGCGCCGGTATTGCGCACTCGCCGCTTGAGCGGTGGAAGCAATCCGCGTCCGGTAGTGGTTGTGATCGGGAGTGAGTTCGATGCTGAGTGCGGGCGCGACCCCAGCCTGAGGTTCCCGCGGCTGCGCCGACAGGGCGGCGGCGAACGCCAACACCACGAACAACGCGCCGCCAGAGTGAACGGCTCGGAGCCGCCGAATCATTGCGGTAGTATACTGACCGTTGCCGCCCCGGCGAATGCGCATTCCGCTTGGCGCAGTGCCAGTGCTATTACGCCGATAAATGCACGCCTCCCTTCTGCCACATCTGCAATGCCCTGACTGTAGCCGCGAGCTCAGTCGCGATGGCGACCGCCAACTGCTCTGCGCCGGCTGCGGTCGCCACTATCCGATCCGCGACGGCGCCCCGCGCTTCACTGACGATCGCACCGACACCGCACAGTACTTCGGCTACATCTGGGGACTGCAGGCTGCGACCATCGCGCCCGCCAGCCGGATTTATCCCTACCACCTGCAAGTGATGTACGACACGGTCGGCGGCGCGCGTCTCGAGGGTCTCGTACTCGACGGCGGGTGCGGCGACGGCGAAGACCTGTCGATGGTCGCGCTCGATCCCAAGTGCGAAGTGGTCGGTGTTGAATTGAGCAGCGGCGGCACCGCCACCACGCTGGCGCGAACCCGTGGGTTGCCGCGGGCACACGTCATCCAGGGTGATCTGTTGCGCCTGCCGCTGGCGTCGAACACGTTCGACGGCGCCTATTCCTACGGGGTCGTGCATCACACGCCCGATCCGGGCGGCGCGGTGCGGCAGATCGCGCGCGTCTTGAAGCCGGGCGCGCCGCTCCTGCTGTACGTCTACGAAGACTTTGCCGATCGGCCGCGGTACTGGCGGATCGCCCTGGCCGTGGCCAACAGCGTGCGCGCCCTCACGACGCGGATGCGTCCATCGCAGCTGATGCGCGTCTGCCGCATGTTGTCGCCGGTGGTCTACGTGTTGTGCACGCTGCCCGCCCGGCACTTCTCGTGGGCCAGGCGTTTTCCATACCGGCACGGCCCACACGCCTTCGGTATGGTCGGCGATCTGTACGACCGTCTGTCGGCGCCGATCGAGTTCCGATACTCGCGCGAAGGCGCGGCGGCGCTGGCCTCTGATGCGGGATTGGTCGTGCAGACGGTGGGGCAGCAACGCGGCTGGGTGGTAAGGGCCGTCAAGCCGGCATGACGCCATGACCAGCGCTCCCCCTCGTGCGCCGCAGCTCGCCGATCGCCGGTGGCTGCAGGTCTTGATCGTGGCGCTGGTCTGCGCGCGGGTCGCGGGTATGGCCTGGTCGGCGCGCACCAGCACTCACGGGGATTACTACGCGTCCCTGCCGGGCACCTACGTGCAAACGGTGAATCCCACCCTGTGGACCAGTCCCGACATGACGGGCGCCATGGGCTACCTGCTCAATACCTACTATCACGGCCCGACCCAGTACCTGACGCTCTATCCGGTCGCGTACCTCGATTCGTACGCCGCGATCGCCGCGCTGCTGCTGCCGCTGTATCTCGTGGTGCTGGCGGCCTGCTTCTGGTTCCTGTGGCAGGCGCTTAGGTGCCTGGCGCCGGGCGTTTCACTCGGCGTGCCACTGTTTGCGGCGACGTTCCTGTTTTTCCCGCTGCTCCAGGCATTTCTCCAGCGCGAGTTCGAGATCGTGGTGGCGCTCGGCCTGGCGTTCGCCCTGGCACAACTGGTCCAGGGCCGGCCATCGGTGGCCGCCGCTGCGCTTGCCTACATCGCCTGGTTCAAGTACATCCCGCTGCTGTTCGCGGGCTACCTCGACGTGCGAGGTTGGGCGAAGGCGGTGCTGGTCTTCGCGCTGACCTCAACCGCGATCCTGATCGCCACGCACCTGGTCTTCGGCTGGTCCGAGTTCTTCAACAACAACGTCCCCAGCCACGCCGCCCAGGTGTTTAACGTGCTACAGGCCGGGTTCGTGCCCGACGCCGCCGGCGTGCTGCGCGGCACGGGATTTTGCAACGGATGGTTCGAAACGGAGACGACGCTCGCGAATGTCCGGCATGGTCTGTGCGCGCTGGCGGCGACCCGGCCGTGGCTACCACCTCATGCCATCTATCTGTTGGTGTGCGCCGGAGTGGCCGTCACTTACCTCGCCAGTCATGCAAGGCTCAATCGCGCAGCCACACTCGGCCCGGCGGACGAGGCGTGGCGCCGCGCCCTGGAGTTCTCGATCGTCACGACGGTCTGCGCGTGTTTCTTCTTCGCGCACTACTACTACCTGGTCGTGCTGGTCATCCCGTATGGCGTGCTGATGACGCGCTATCTCGTCACTCGCCAATGGTCACGCCTCCTGGCCTGGGGCCTGTCGTACGTCCTGGTGTCGGCGTTCGTCATACCGATCGGTGTCATCTCGCAGCTGCTCGGCATTGACGCGTGGGCGTGGTACTTCCGTGGGGCCTGGTTCCTGCCCGGAGAATTGCTGCTGATGGCTCTGCTCTTGATTGAATATTGGGCTCTTGCCCGGCGCAGCCCGGTCGCGGCGAGACCCGGCGCGGCGCTATCCTAGGACTGACGTGCCTCTACGATTCAAGCTTGCGGCGTTGGCGCTCGGATTGGTGATGTCGGTGCTCGGCGCCGAATTGCTGCTGCGCGCGGCCAACATGGGCTTCGGGAACTCGCCGATGGAGCCGGATCCGTTCCTGCACCACGTGCATCCGCGCAACTACCGCTTCGTCCAGCAGCACCCCTCTGGCGAATTGGGAGGATTCGAGATCGAGTACAACGCCGAAGGCCGGGTCTATGCCGGCGGCGGACAACCCTCGCCGGCCGGGCCGGCACCCGCGTGCAAAGTCGCGGTGATGGGCGATTCGTTTACCGAAGGCGGACAGGTCCCGTTTGCGCAAACCTTCGCCGGGCTGCTCGAGCACGCCGCCGGTCAGAAATGCGAGGTGCGCAACTACGGCGTGCGTTCGTACAGTCCGGCGATCTACCTGGTGCAGTGGATGCGCGACGTCCAGCCGTGGCAGCCCGACGTGGTGTTGTTGTTGCTGTTTGGCAATGACGTCCGCGAGGACTTCAATTACCTGCGGGTGTCGGTGCGCGACGAGCGTGGCTTCCCCACCGCCATCCACGGGCCGGCCGACGGCTGGGCGATGGCCCAGCTTCGCCGAGCCTATGTTGCCAGGTTCGTGCGCATGATCAGCCTTCGCGCACTGTGGATGTGGGAGAACTACGGCCAGGAACAATGGACCGTCGGCGGCATCGCTGAAGAGAATCCCGAATGGGGCGGCGAAACGCCGGGCCTGGTTGCCGAGATCGATCGTCGGGTCCGCGCCGCCGGGTCGCGGCTGGTGGTCATGGCCGTCCCATCGCGTTACCGCCTGATGGGCGACGGCAAGGTCAAGGTCAACGGCGACTTCCACCAAACCGTGCGCGACTTTACGGCCGCCAACGGCATCGAGTTCCTCGACTTGTTCGTGCCGTTCGAGCGCGCGTCGCGGGCCGGCTCGCCGTTGTTCTTTCTCAAGGACATCCACTTCGCCGCCGACGGACACCTGCTGACCGCGGCCACCATTGCCCGCACCTACCCGGCCTACTTTCCGCAGGCCGGCACGCTGGTCGGACCGCCAGTGACGGCGGCCTTCGCACCCGAACCTGGTGCCTCCGTCCGGCCGTGAACGCGCCGTGGTTCCGCCGCGTCGCCGCCGTCGCCGCCGTCGCCATCGGCGCAGCGACCGGCGTCATCCTGTTTCTGGCCGCCGACTACATCGGCAGCTCGTCGGTGCTGCCCGATCCGACGGCCGACGTGGAGTGGGTGCCCACCGCGGAGCGTCCATACCTGCAACGTGATGCCGGCTGGTATGAACTGAAGCGCGGGTTCCGTGGCCGCGATTACTGGGGCGCGCGAATCTACCCCGTGAGAACCGACGCCGATGGCTTCCGTGCCGACGACGAGCGGCCAGACAAGGCCGGCGCGGCGGCCGTGATCTTCCTGGGTGATTCCTTCACCTACGGGCTAAACGGGCCGTGGGCCGAGACCTTTGCCGGCATGTACGACCGCTCGGTCGCGTCACGGGTCGCCAACGCCGGTGTCCCGTCCTATTCGCCAACGCCGTACCTGTATCGCTATCAGCAGGCACTCGCGGACAAGGCGTTGGCGCCACGCCACACCGTTGTCGTGGGGCTCGACATCAGTGACGTACACGACGAAGCCGGGGTGTGGACCGATGGCGAACAGCATCCGGCCAATCGGCGGGCCGCCGCGAGTGATGCCGTGGCGGTGTCGGCGCAGCGTGCGGCGGCCGCCGCGACGCCTGGTGGTCGGGTCCGCAACCGGCTGCGCTTCACGCATGCCGTCTATCAATACTTGCGCTACTCGCTGCTGGCCATTCCCAACCCGGTCGTGTTCGACCAGATGAAGTCGCGCTTCACCTGGGACCGCTGGGACGAGCTCGATCGAACGCCAGCGGCGCTGACGGGCTTTCAGCCGATCGGCGTGCGCGGCGGCCTCAACCGCATCTCCGCCAAGCTCTCGGCCATCGTCACACTCGCCCACGCCAACGACGCGACGGTCGTCGTGCTGATCTATCCATGGCCGGCTCAACTGCAGCATGCCGACACGTTCAGCTGGTCGGCGTTCGTCACCGAGAGCTGCCGCCTCGCTGGTTGCGACGGCGTGATCGACACGATTCCGGCCTTCCGTGACTACGCCCGCGGCCAGACCAGCTGGTACCGCGATCTGTTCGTCAAGGGCGACGTGCATTTCAATACGGAGGGCAATCGGCTGGTCTTCTCGGCGCTGCGGCAGCAACTCCCGCCGCTCGCGACGGCGCAGCGGTAAGCGCCGCGCTCAGAGCGCCGCGCGCGAGGTGATCGAGAAGACCAAAAATGCCGCCCAGCCCCAAAGGATGAACGCGGTGATCGCGGCCAGCGACCAGCGCTCCGTTTTGCCAAGGCTGGTCATCGCCACCTGTGGCGCCATCAGGAACAGCACCGCGCCAATCAGCAGCAGCGGATCAAACACAAACGAATAGCGCGGCTTTGAAATAGCGATCAGGCACAGCGCCAACGAGCCGACAATGGTCGCCGCGAAGGGCCAGCCCAACTCCGGGCTGCGGCGCCGCAGGTGACACAACCCGAGCAGGCCGCCAAAGAGGACCACGGTCCACTGCGCGTTGGTGGCCACCAGCAGGGCGAGCGTCCTCGGCGCCGTGATGCCGGCACCCACTTCGCCGCCGAGCATCTCGAGGACATCGGTCTTGGGAACGAACACCCGAGCCAGCCGGCCGAGAGCTCGCCTGGCGAAGACGATCGGATGCTCGCCGATCCAGGTCCAGGCCATGGCTTGAAACTCCGCGGGCGACGCGGTCGGCAACGCCAGCTCGCCACTCCACTGCTGACGGCGGAACTCGATCTGGCCCGGGGTCGCGCGCGGGTTGAAGAGATTGAGGTCCTCGGCGTAGAGGTCGCGATTGCCGATGTAGAAGTTGTAGGCGCTGTTGGTCGAAATGGTCAGTTCGCCGGCGGCGCGCCAGTTGCGATAGACATGCGCCGACACGATCAGCGTGGCCACGGTCACAAACACCATCGCGTGGCGGACGGCCACTGGCCGACGGACCGCGACGGTCGCGGCTGGCAGCATCACGACCAGGGGTAACAAACTCGGACGGGTCAGCACCAGCAGCCCCGCCAGGATGCCACCCGCGACAAAACTGCCGGTCCCTGCGCCCACGCGTGTCACCAGGGCGAGAGTGCCCAGCACCTGCAGCAGGGCTGGTACCTCGGAGGTCGCAAACTGGGCGTGCGAAATGGCCGGCAGGTACAGCGCATAGCCGACGGTGGCGAGCAGCACCAGTTGCGACCCCCGGCTGAGATCGTCTGGCCAGACCGCGAGCGCCACGCGTGCGGCCAGCGTGCGCACTAACAGCACGCACCCGACATCCATGGCAATCCAGGCCAGGCGCAGCACGGCGATCGAGTCGGTGCCGAGGACGGTGCGGAGGGCGGCCAGCAGCCATCCCGTAACAGGCGGCCAGAAGAGATCCTGATGGCCATCGCGAAGCAGCGCGGTGCTGACCTGGTAGTAGCTGTCTTCGTCGGAAGCGAAGCGCGAGGTGGGAATCAGCAGCCAGGCGACCAGGCGTACGGCGATGGCCAGTGCGACCGGCCACAGCGGCAGTGGGCGGCGGCGCCCGGGCGCGGGGCGTCCGGCTTCGCGAGGCCGCCGAGACATTGCGATAGTATACCTGCCGGTGTTGCGGTCACTGAACAGCGTCTCGCGACGAGCATTCCTGAAGGCGGCGGTCGCCGGTCTGGCCGTTCCGGCACCGGGATGGTCGCAGCCGCCGAACCGCGAGATCCTCTATAACGGCATCGTGCTGCCATCGCCCTGGCCGCCGCGCCGGCACAGCATCACGACGACACCGGAGCGTCCGCCCTACCTGGCCGCGCCGCCGCCGGCCATCAACATCGACATCGGCCGCCAGCTGTTCGTCGACGACTTCCTGATCGAAGAGTCGTCGCTCCATCGCCAGTTCCATGCCGCGACGTTCCATCCGGCAAACCCGGTGCTCGCGCCGGTCCGCGACTGGGAGCGGCGCGATCCCTTTGCGGTGACTACCGGCACGGCGCCCAGCCCGGCGGCCATGGTGTTCAGTGATGGTGTGTTCTACGACCCGGCTGAGCGCCTGTTCAAGATGTGGTACATGGCGGGGTACCAGCAACACACCGCGCTGGCGACCTCTCGGGACGGCATCAGCTGGGAGCGGCCGTCCCTTCCGGTCGTCCCCGGTACGAACATCGTCTCTAACCAGCCGCGTGATTCGAATACGGTGTGGCTCGACCTGCAGGACCCGAATCCCGCGGCCCGCTACAAGATGGCGGGGTACGACCTCGGTCTCAAGGCGCTGCGGCTTAGCCTGTCGCCCGATGGCGTCCGCTGGCGCGAAGTCGCGCGCTCAGGTCTGTGCGGCGATCGCAGTACGGTCTTCTATAACCCGTTCCGGAAGGTCTGGACCTTCAGCCTGCGCGCCGACGCGCCCAACAGCCTGTATCGCTACCGGCGCTACGCCGAATCACCGCAGTTCACTGACGCTGGCTGGTCCGACAGCGGGCCAGTCGCCTGGACGAGCGCCGATCGCCTGGACGTGCGACGCGCCGACTTGCAGACCGAGCCGCAGATCTACAACCTGGATGCCGTGGCCTACGAGAGCGTCATGCTGGGCCTGTTCACGATGTACCGCGGCGAGCGGCCCGATCGCGAGAAGCCCAATGACCTGTGCGTCGCCTTCAGCCGCGACGGCTTTCATTGGTCACGCGAATGGCGTCAGCCATTCATCGGCGTGTCCGATCGCCAGGGCGACTGGAACTGGGGCAACGTCCAATCCGCCGGTGGCGTCTGCCTGGTGGTCGGCGATCGACTGCATTTTTATGTCAGTGGGCGGGCGGGTGTGCCTGGCACCAGCATGCCGGGCGAATGCAGCACCGGCCTGGCGACGTTGCGGCGCGACGGCTTCGCGTCGGTCAGCGACCAGTGGCCGGCCGGGGTCGCGCGTCCAGTCACGGCGGCACCACATCAGCTCACCACCCGGCCCCTGCGATTCTCGGGCAGCGCCCTGTTCGTCAACGCCAGCAGCGACGGTGAGATCCGCGTGGAAGTACTCGACCGCGCGGGCCGGGTCATCGCGCCGTTCACCAAAGAACAGTGCCAGCCGATCGTCGGCGACGGCACCCGGCTTCCGGTCCAATGGCGCGGCCAGACCGGTCTTTCGGCATTACGGGGCGAGACGGTTCGCTTCCGCTTCACGCTGACCCGGGCGCGACTGTTCGCGTTCTGGGTCAGCCGGTCGGCCGCGGGACAGAGCGGCGGCTTTCTGGCCGCGGGCGGGCCCGGATATTCACGACCTGACGATGTCGGGCCAGGAGCATAGTGACGCTGGAATTCATCAAGGCGCCAGTGCGGCGCCTGCTCACGGTGCCGCAACGGCGCCGCCTCAAGGACCTGCTGCCGGGGTGGTGGTATCGCCGCGATCTTGTCAGGCTGGCGCGTTACTTCGGCACCGACAAGGAGGGCGCGCACTACTACGCGCGCCACTATCAGCAGCACTTCGCGGCGCGCCGCCACCTGCCGTTGCGCATCCTGGAGATCGGCGTCGGCGGGCTCGAAGATCTACGCGCCGGCGGCGAGTCGCTGCGCATGTGGAAAGCCTATTTCCGGCGGGCCCGCATCGTCGGCATCGACATCTACGACAAGACGTGCCACGACGAGCCGCGCATCACCACGGTGCTTGGCAGCCAGGTCGACGAGGCCTTGCTGCGCCGGGTCCACGCCGAGCATGGCCCGTTCGACATCATCATCGATGACGGCAGCCACTTCGTCGAGCACGTGCTGACCACGTTCCGCATCATGTTTCCGCTGCTGGCCGACGATGGCATCTATGTGGTGGAGGATACGCAGACGTCGTACTGGCCAGAGGCGCGCGGCATTCCATTCGGCGGCGCCACCGATCTGGCTGATCCGCGCACCAGCATGAACTTCCTGAAGTCGCTGGTCGATGGCTTGAACTACGAGGAGTTCCTGTCACGCGACTACGCACCGAGCTACTACGACCAGCACATCATCGCGCTGCACTTCTACCACAACCTCGTATTCGTGTACAAGGGCGTGAACCACGAGGGCAGCGCGTTCCTGCGCGTGCTGCGTGAATAGCATGAACGCCCGCATGAACGTCGCGGTCGGGCTGGCCCTCATCCCGGCCGCTCTCTATCTCGCGATCTTCGGGCTGCTCAATCCGCACCTGATCGGTGCGTTCTCCACGCACTACTACTTCGGCGGCGCCGATGGCTACCAGAACATCTGGAACCTGTGGTGGGTCAACAAGGCGCTGACCGAAATGGGCACGCAGCCGTGGTTTACCACCTACCTGCACTACCCGGCCGGGACCACGCTCGTCGGTCATACCCTGAATCCGTTCAACGGCCTGCTGGCCATCCCGTTGCTGAAGTTCCTCACCCTGGTGCAGACCTACAACGCGATTGTCATTTTCTCGTTCGTGTCAGGCGGCGTGACGGCATTCTGGTTATGCCGGGCCATGACTGGCGCCTACGCCGGCAGCCTGGTGGGCGGCGCCGTGTTCACCTTCTCCAGCTATCACTTCATGCACGCCGACGGGCACCTGCAGTTGACCGCACTCGAATGGCTGCCGCTGTTCGTGTTGTGCTGGATCCGCTTGTGCGTGCACCCGACGATTGGCCGCGGTCTCGGCGCCGCACTGGTGCTGTGGCTGGTGGCGCTGTGCGATCTGTACTACTTCGCCTACTGCGTCTTCACGGGCGCGCTGTTTTATTTCTGGCAAGCCCGCGAGCGGCGCGACCTGTGGTTCCTCTTCCGGCGGCCGGCGATCAGCGCGGTCGCGGCGTTTCTGGTTCCCGCCTCACTGACCTCGGGGTGGCTGGTCGCGGCCCTGGTCTATCAACAAGCCACTGACCCGCTGATTGGCACCCACTCGCCGCGCGATCTGTCGATGGACCTGCTGTCGCCATTCGTCTGGGGCTACTACTGGCGATTCCGTGACGCGGTGCAGCCCCTCTGGTTTCCGCTGGCGATGTACGTGACGGAAGCGAGCGTGTATGTCGGCCTGTCGGTGGTGGCGCTGTCGGTGTATGCCTGGCGGCAACGCGCCCGCGTGCCAGTGGCCCACCTCGGCTTCTGGATGATCGTCGTGGTGTTCTTCGGTGTGATGAGCCTTGGCCCCAACCTGCGGATCGCCGGCTTTGAATTGAGCCTCGGGCCGCGCGTGTCCATGATGGGGCACGACGATGTCAACCTGCTGGTGCTGCCGTACGCGGTGCTGTGGCTGGTGTTTCCGCCGTGGCGGCTGGCCGGCGTGCCCGTCCGCATGATGATCATGGTGCAGTTGGTGGCGGCGATCATGGCAGCCGGCGGGGTGCGCGCGCTGGCCAGCTCGTCATGGCCATGGCGCCGGCCGGCACTGGCGATCCTGCTGGCATGGATGGTGTTCGACTACCTGCCGATTCGCAGCCGTCTGACAGCTGATGTGATGCCGCAGTATGTGGCGGCGCTCCGCGATCTGCCGCCCGGCGGTGTGCTCGATCTCGCGTCCAACGCTCCACTCGCCCTCTACTACCAGACCGCGCACGAGCACCCGATTGGGTTTGGCTACATCTCGCGGACGCCCAACTCCGTGGACGTCGCCGATCAGACGCTGGCCACCATGATCCGGCAAGGCGAATGGGAGCAGGTGGCGACAAGCTACCGATTCACGTACGTCGTCAAGCGCGAGCAGGCGGCCGAGATCATGGTGCGCGGACTCGATCACGCGCCACTGCCAGACATTCCGATCGCCCGCCGCATCTACCTGGAGGACGGTGTCGCCATCTACAAGTTCTAGCGCGCTCTCCGCGCTCGACCGGCGGCTGCTGTTCATCACCGCGGCAGCGACCTCGCTCTGGTGCCTGGCGTCGGCGCGAATCCTCGGCGCCACGTTCGACGAGCCGTTCTATCTCGACGCCGGGATCGACGCGTGGCGGCGCGGTGATTTCCGTGAACTGCTGGCAGCCGGCACCATGCCGCTCCCGGCCTACCTGCAAACGCTGCCGCTCCATGCCGGCGAGTGGCTCACCGGCCAGCCATGGCCTGCCGGTGGCGACTTTGGCGCCGCGCTCGCCGTGGCACGCAGCGTCACGCTGCTGTTCTGGTGGATGTTGCTGGCCTACGCGATGCGGCTGGCACACGCGATTGGCGGATCGTGGGCCGGCCGTCTCGCGCTGCTGGTGATCGCGCTCGATCCCAATTTTCTGGCCCATGCGGCGCTGGCCACGACTGATGTCCCGTTCGCCGGTGCGTTGGCGGCGTTCGCCTACTACTACCGCGCGGGGCGAGATGACGCGCACTGGTTTCGCCGCACCGGGTTGCCCGCCGCCGTGTTTGCGGTGGCGCTGACGGCCAAGGCCAGCGCGGTCAGCTTCGGGCCGCTCGTCGTGATCGCCCTCGAGGCTGAGGCGTGGTGGCGCGGTCGGCGGCCCGCCATCGCCAACGCCATCCAGGTCTTCGCGATCGGTGGCGTGCTCGCGGTGATCGCCTGCGGCACGGGTGGGCAGCCGTCGTTCCAGGGCACGCTGGCCGGAATGGCGGCCGACCATCCGCTGCGGCCGGTGGTGACGTGGCTCGGCGGCCTGCCATGGTCACCGAATGCGTTGTCCGCGTTGTGGTTTCAGGCCGACCATAACAACACCGGTCAACCGACGTTTCTGCTCGGTTACGAAAGCGCGCGGTGGTTGTGGTTCTACGTACCGGTGTTGCCTGCGATCAAGTTGGCCATCCCAACGCTGGTCCTGCTGGCGGCCGCGATGCTCGCCCCGCAAGCGCGCACCCCGATCGTGATCGCAGCGTCAATGCTGACCGTGCTGTTGATGCTGCTCGTTCGCGTGCAAACCGGCATCAGGTTCCTGCTGCCGCTGCTGGCGCTGGGGCTGGCATGCGCAGCGGCGCGAGTGGCTCTCGCGGTGGAACAACTCCCCGACCGGGGTCAACGA
>ENA-ORBV01003944-ORBV01003944.1-microbial-mat-metagenome-genome-assembly--contig:-NODE-3944-length-29078-cov-4.465467_pt1 | contig 29078 bp, 14 predicted proteins | sample MGYA00237777_ERZ505514 | MGnify/ENA primary metagenome ERZ505514 (study PRJEB26160, sample SAMN06269048) | microbial mat metagenome | isolation source: Oligotrophic lake microbial mat | place... | reverse complement strand
CATCACGTAAAGGCTGTCGAAGGCATAGAGCAGCCCGTGGGCTCCCACCGTTACCGCCGCGAGCGAGCCGGCTTTGGGGGTGCCGGCCGCGGGGGCCGCGTCTCTGATGATCTTGGTGAAATCAATATCCAGTTTCTCGATACGCGTGCCAGTCGACGTCCCGACGGGCGGCGGGGTGATGCGATACAATCCGCCGTATTGATCCGAGGCGATGATCCGCCCCTTCGGGTCAGTTGTAATCGCGACCCACGAGCCCTGCTCCTCTTTCGGCACCGAGTAGAGAAGTTCAACTTTGAAGCCCGGCGCGACCTGCAGATTCGCGGCCGGCGTCGCGACCGCGATCGCGGCGAGGTCTATTCGGGATTGTTGGCCGGGAGGCGCACTGTGTTGCTTGGGTTGCGCGCTGGAGAAGACGGCGCCAGCGGCGGCGATGCCGAACAGCGCGAGCGAACGGAATGAGGGGCGGCGGAGGATCATGGTCGAAAAAGCCGAGGAACGTTAGTCATGTGAATGAATCTCCGAGCTGGAGCGGCTTGTCTCCAAGCCGCTGGATCGGTGTTTTTGTGAGTAAGGCAGAAGCGCTGTCGGCAAGCCAAGCGCGTTGGGGACAATCCGCCCCACCTCATGAGTGGTTGCGAGAGAGTCTAGAAGCGATGCGTCAGCGTCACAAAGTATGCGCGCGGCTGGACCGGTACATATTGCAGCATCGTGTCGCGGCCGGTTGCCGGCAGGGAACGGTAGCTTTGGCGGTCGCCGGGATTTACGCCCCAGCCGCGCCACGTCATCACACCTTCGCTATCCAGCACGTTGTTGATATTGAAGCTAACCGAAAGGTTGCGGGAGAAGTTGTAGCCCGACGCGAAGTTGAACTGGTTGAAACGCGGGAGCGTGATCACGTTGGCGATGTTGCCGGCGCGTTCGCCCATGTGACGCCACGAGAAGTTCGTGAACCAGGCTTTCGTCCGATAATCGAGCGTCGTGTTGAGGATGAAATCGGGGTTATTGTCCGACGGCATGCCGGAGAAATCGAGGTAGCTGTCGTCGTCGCGGCCATTTACCCCGGCAACGAAAACCTTCCATTGCGTGTTTTCGGATTCCTGGACGGTGAACACGGAGCGCACGCGCAGCCGGTCGGTGAAACGGTACTCGCCCTCGAGTTCGAGCCCGTAGGACGTGACCATGTTGTAGATCGGATCCGGGTAATAGGGTGTCGTGCCGTCTGCCTCGACCGCTTGCGGGTTGCTGTTGATGTTGCCGAGCCGACTCCAGAACGGCGTCGCCGTGAGCGTGAGACTCCGGTGTTTCCAGCGGTATCCAACTTCCCATTGCTCGACGCTCTGCGGGCGCGGCCGCAGGTTATCGAGGCGGAACTGGGTCGTGTAGTTGCGGAAGAATGCATAGTCCGGCGCCTTCTCTCCGTCGGCGAAGCGAACGTAGAAGGAGTTTTCGTTGTTGATGACGAAGTTCGAAGCTGCCGACCACGAGAAGCTGCGAACGTTTTTGTCGTAGAACCATTTCCCTGCGGCGTTGGGTATCAGGAAACGATTGTCGTACATCGTGAACGGATTGCCATCCGCTCCGCCGTAGGTCGGATCCCAATTGCCGCGGGGATTCTGGGCCCCGTTTTGATTGAAGCCCTTCACGACAAAGTTCTCGCCGCGAAAACCCCAGTCAATGCCCCACCGTTGAGTGATGTCCCACTTGTGGCCGAAGAAATAGGCGAACTGCCGCGTAATCGCTTCGTCCCGCGTGTAGCCTGCGCCGAGCGCGGTGAAACCCTCGGGATTCGTGAGCTGGACCGGGCGGCCGTTCCACCCCGCGACTCCCGCCAGCGTGGCCGCGGGCGTGTCGGCCGGCGCGGTGGCCGCGGTGGCGGGTATCCAGACAATGGACACGGGAACGGGCTGTTCGACGAGCGGGGAGGCGGTTCGGCCGCCGCTGGACTGGCGGTCAGAGACCCCGGCGTATCCGAAATAGCCGCCTGCCGTCAGCGTCATGTTCGTACCGATCCGTTTGGTGACGGAGAGGCGCTCCATGATTTCGTCCATGTGCTCATTCGCGACGCGTCCGTTATTGGTCCAGAGCGCGCTGGGCACGATCTGGTTGTTGGGGAGATTGGAAAAGCGGACGATCTGGCCGGGATGAGAAAGGGCGTTGGCATTCACGGTGTACGCCCCGTTGGAACTGACTTCGGCCAGCAGGGCACCGGTGTTCTGGTCAGAGAAGCGATAGATTCCCGGGGGCACGCGATTGTTGAGGGCGGTGCCGCCGCCGTTGAATTGGATGCCCATCGTGCTGAAGAAATTTGGCCACGCGAGACTGCGCGGAGTAATGCCGGAGCTTGAATTCCAGTCGGCCCAGTTGCGGCTGAATTTCACGTTCTGGTTGATCGACCAGCCGTCGCCAAATTCATGTCTCCACTCCACGCCGGCATAACGCTGGCGCGAGCGCACGGCATCGGCGGTATCGAAGGTGGCGAACTCGTTGTCCGCTTCGCGTGGATACTGATGCGAACTTTTCGGGAATAGGTTGGTGCTGTAGCGGCTCAGGCCAGGATACTGCTTCGGATCCTGCGGGTCGCGGGCGAGCAGGTATTCGTACCAGTGGTTCCGGTCGTCCATGTACTTGCTGTAGATTTTCACGGACCCGTTGCCGTAATCCTTGAAAAGGTTTCCGCGGACCACAAATCCGTTGTTCATCGGATAACCGATAGCCGGCCGGTGACCTTCCGCGTAACGGTAAAAACCGCCGAGGCTGTAGACCCAACCCTTGCTGCCGAGTGGGCCGCCAATGACGCCGTCCACGCGATACTGGGGCGACTCCTGGCCCTCGAGCCCGAAGCGCGTACGGGTTTCGCCGCCGAACGTGGCGGTGCCGCGGCGGGAGATGTAATTGAACGCACCGCCCGGTGAATTGGAGGACGTGATCGAAGCGCTGCCGCCGCGGACCGCTTCGACGCGTTGCAGGGTTGCATCGGGACGGTTGAAGAAACTCGCGTTGTAATTGCCGAACGCGATGTTCGTGATCGGCAATCCGTCCTCCTGCATGGAGACGTAATATTGCCCGGTCGCGCCGTCACTGCTGTCCGCCGAAATGCCCCGGGAATAAACCATGCCGCGGATTTCGCCGAGCGACGAGTTGACGAAGACGCCCGCGACGTTGAGGAGCAGATCGTCCGCGCTCAGCGGCACCTGCTCGGCGATCATGGCCGCATCGACCGTCGAAATGGCGGTCGTGGCCTTTCTGGTCTCGGTCGCGTTGAAAACGCCAGTCACCACGAAGTCGTCGAGCTTGGTCGCGCCGGCCGCCGGATCCGTGGCTGCGGGAGAGGAACGCGGGGCGGGCGCCACTTGGGCCGAGAGGACGCCGGCAAATCCCAGCGCGAGAGCGCTGGTGCGGCACACGAACAGGAAGTCTGACATGGGGATGAATTCAGGGGTTTCGAAGGAGCAACTCACGGAACGCGGCGACGCGGGGGCGGACTTGGCGTCGCTGCGGATCTATAGCGTTTGAACTTTTCGTGGGGCCGTTTTTCACCGGTTTGTCATCGCGAGAAGCGCGAAGCGCGCCGTGGCGATCAAGCTGGATTGCTTCGGCGCTCCGCGCCTAGGAAACTGGTTTTGTTTCCTTCCCGTCGAGGGCAGGCGCAGCACTGCGAAAGGGGCTGCTAATGAACACCTACAGTTTGTCATTGCGAAGGAGCCTAAGCGACTGCCGCAATCCACGCGTCCCGATGGCTTGCCACGCTCGGCAAGCCTCGCTCGCAATGACAATCGGGGCGGGGGTGTTCATTGGCGATTCCACCTAACGTCGGGTTGGTCCCGCTCTCGCAACGACAAACAGTATTGTGAGGCGTTAAGTTAATGCGGATGGGCCAGACCTCCGGGCGAGCCCTACCGGCGCTGCCGCGCCAAAGTCAAAATCAAACCAGCCGCTGGTATTAAAGCTTCGCCTTCGCCGCCGCGCGCATCGGCTCGACCACCGCGGCCATGTCCTGATCCCCATAACCCGCGGCCATCGCCTGCTGAAACTGTTTCCGTGCCGCCAAGCCCGTTTCCAACGTGAGCCCGTGCGTCGCCGCGTCATCGACCGCGTAGCCAACATCCTTCGCCATAAGCCGCAGAAAAAAATTCGGCGCATAGTCGGGGGTCGTCATGCGCGTGGCCATGAGCTTCACGATCGGACTTCCCGGCGCCCCGTCCGTGAGCAAGGCCAGCGCCTTCGCCCGTTCGACGCCACTCTGCTCCAGCCACGCCAGCGCCTCGGCAAAGGCCGCGACTTGCACCCCGCAAAGAAAATTATTCACCAGCTTCAAGGTGGCGCCACTCGCGCTGGGCCCGATGTGAGTGATGCTGCGGCCCATGGATGCGAGGACGGGACGCACCCGATTGAAAACCGCGACCGAGCCACCCACGAAGAAGTTTAGTTCGCCCGCCGCCGCCGCTTGCTTGCTACCCGTCACAGGCGCATCGGCGAGTTCGCAGTGTCGGGCCGCTGCTAATTCGACCAGCTCACGCACCCAAGTCACCGACAAGGTACTGCACTCGAGCAGGGGCACCTCACGCCGGACGCCCGCGAGAGCCCCGTCGTCACCCGTCCAAACCGCCCGCGAGGCGCGGTCGTCCGCAACCATGCTTATCACCACGCCAGCATCCGCCGCAGCTTCGCGGGGCGTCGCCTTGATCGTTGCGCCCAGCTCCGCCAACGGTTCCGCCCGTTCCCGATTCCGATTGTAGACATTGAGCGGAAATCCGGCGCCGAGCAGTCGACGGGCCATGCCACTGCCCATGATACCAAGACCAAGAAACGCGATGCGGGGTGAGCTCATGTTTACATGATGTCCTTCGGCCCAGAATCCGCGAGAGACTTTCTGCAGATACGGCCCGACCTCCAGGCGGGCCTTTGGCAAACGCGACTGCCAACCGCCCGCCCGGAGGGTCGGGCCCTACCGGTGCTGCCGCGCCAAATTCAAAATCACATCAGTCGCAGGTATAACCACCCCGGGAACTATCCAAAGAAAAACGCCGCCAGATTTCTGGCGGCGTTCGGAAAACGATAACCTTTGGCAATCGTAGGTGCTTAGGCCGGATACTTCACCCTCAGATTTGTCATCGCGAGCCCGAGGAACGAGGGCGTGGCGATCCCGCTCGATGGATTGCTTCGTCGCTGCGCTTCTCGCAATGACAAGGTGATAGGAGACGTGCAAAGCCTGTGGAGCGTTCACGCCAGAGTGTGAAATATTCCGCTTAGGCCTTCTTCTTCTTTTTCTGGAAATCCTTATGACCGGCCTTCTGAGCGTCAGCCATCGTGCCGAGGATCTTGACCGCCTCCTCGTTCTTGTTGGCCTTGAACGCGGCATCGAGGCTCTCGATCATGCCGACGAACTTCTTCATTTCGGCGCGATAATTCGTGACGAACGCGGCTTGTTCCGCCGCTGGGAGATCAGCCTTCTTGATCGGCTCGAGCTTCAGAGAAGCTTGGGCTTGTTCGCGCATCGTGGCGACCTTCGCCAACGAGTCGGCATTCTTGGTCGAATCGGCGGCCTGCCGGCGCAAAGCCCGGAATGCAGCGCCCATCTTGTCCATCTTTTCGCCGAGCTCTGTTTCCACTTCCTTGGCTCCTTTATCTTGGGCCTGGATGGGGGCAACGACGAGCGCGCATGCGAGTGCGAGTAACGACAAACGGATTTTCATAGGTTGGTTAGGGGGGAAACAATTAGCTGGAGGCCTGAGAAATCGATAAATTGGCTTGGGAGCGCAATCGGATTTTAGCCCGAAACGGGTGCGAGGAGCTAAGACGCCTGAAATCGCCCGAAAATTCAAAAAAAATTTCCACCGTCCGGATGCTCCTCCAGGTCTGAGGCCCAAGTAGCCCGTTCGGTTACTTATCTCTGTCTTATGCTTGATTGGCCTGGCTGGCCGCCGTCAACTCTCCGCATGGCCCTCGTCCCACTCTCGCGTCGAGAATTCCTCGCGGCGTCCGCGACCGCGGCTGCCGCCAGCTTGCTTCCATCAGCGATCTTCGCCGCTGCGCCGAAAGGCGCCCCTGTCGCCTCCCCCGCGGCCTGGCCGGTTGGCTGCTTTAACCGCCCGTGGACCAAATGGAGCTACGATGAAACGCTCGACGCCACGCGTGCCGCTGGTTTCACGCTGACCGGCCTGCTCTCTGCGGTCCCCGCCAAAGGCGACCACTTCATCGGCAGCGCCGCCACCCCGGAGTACCTCGCGAGCCTCAAACAGAAACTCGCCGCCCGCGGTCTTCGCGCCAACCTGGGCGCGCTCCGGCTTAAAACCAACCTGCCCGTGGCCGAGGCGATTGCCGACACGCGTCAGCAACTGGTCAACGCGCAAACGCTCGGTCTCGACTTTGCCCTCACGTTTGGTGAATCCAACGCTCAGCGCTATGACACGTTCTATAAAGTCATGAGCGACGCCGCCGCGTTTGGCCAGGAACGCGGCATCAAACTCGTGATGAAACCGCACGGTGGCAGCAGTGGCGCCGCCGACGAAATTCTCGGAGCTATCCAACGCGTTGGCCACCCGAATTTCAAAATCTGGTACGACGCCGGAAATATTATTTATTATACAGGCAAAGACCCCGTCACGGAGCTCGAGCCGATCGCGCACCATGTCACCGGCTTTTGCGCCAAGGACTGCGGTGCCGTGAAGGGCGAGGTCATGATCCAATTCGGGACGGGGAAGGTCAATTTTGCTGCCGTCTTCAAGAAACTGAAATCCGCCGGTTTCAATGGTCCGGTCATGATCGAGGGCTGCACGGTGGCGGACACGCTTCAAGCCACGACTGAAAACGCCCGCGCCAACCGTGTCTTTCTCGAGAAAGTCCTCGCCAGCGTGTGATCCGCACTCGGGCGCGGATGGTCCCCGCCCGTCGCCGGCACGAAGGAGAAAACCCGCGTCGCGTGGCGATCGACTTTCCACCCGGGTGCAGATACGACGCCTCTCACCCGCCTCAAAGACGTGGCCATCTTCGGCGATCGGAATGCCTTTTGCCACGTCCTCCGAATCATCCCAAAAAACGCCGTTGAACCACTGATTTTCGCTGATGAGCACTGATGCACGCAGAGTTGTGCGATAGAGGCCGTTCACCCGGCAGGTGAATTTGAAGTGCTATCCGACCGCACAGGATCTGTATGAATAGTGTTTATTAGTGCTCATCAGGGGTTACTTCTTCTGCGGAATTTAGGATCATCCAAGTAATGCGTGCTTCCCCTGCTGCACTGAGCCTCCGCTTTTACCCCATGCCACGCTTCTTCTTCGTTCCACTCGCGGCCGTCGTACTTCTGGCCACGAGTGCCGTGTGCCCCCCGTTACTCGCCGCCACGCCCTCCGCTACGTCGGCCCCGGCGTTCAAGGCCGATAAACTGGCCGCCATCGACGCCGCCGTGGCCGAGGCCATCGCGGCTAAGAAATTACCAGGAGGCGTTCTCTGGGTCGAACACGACGGCCAGACCTATCGAAAAAGCTACGGTCAGCGGGCGCTCGTCCCTGAAATCCTGGCAACCGACGAAGACACGATCTACGACGCGGCTTCCCTCACCAAGGTGCTCGCCACCACCACCGCCATCATGCAGCTGGTCGAGCAGGGCAAAATTGAATTGGATGCTCCGGTTGCCCGCTATCTGCCCGACTTCGCGCAGCAACAAAAACAAAACGTCACGATCCGCCACTTGCTCACCCACACCTCGGGCCTGCGGGCCGGCATCCCCCGCGGTGATCCGCCGTGGTCTGGTGCGGCCGCGGCCCTCGATCGCGCCTGCGCGGAAGAGCTGCGCCACCCGCCCGGCAGCGCGGTTTTATACAGCGATATCAACTTCATCCTCCTCGGCGAAGTGGTCCATCGGGTCAGCGAGCAACGACTCGACGTCTATACGGCGAAAGAAGTCTTCCAACCGCTGAAGATGCGAAACACGGGCTTCCTCCCAACCGAGGCGCGGCGCCAGCAGATCGCCCCCACCGAACTCGTCGCTGGGCAGATGATTCATGGCGTCGTCCACGACCCAACCTCGCGCGCCATGGGCGGGGTGGCCGGGCATGCGGGCCTATTCACGACCGCCGCGGACCTCGCCCGCTTTTGCCGCATGCTGATCAACGGCGGCGAACTGGACGGCGGGCGTATCCTAAGTGCCGCTACGGTAGCCGAAATGACGCGGCCGCAGATCGACGGCTCCGATCGCCGGGGACTGGGCTGGGATATCGACTCCCGGTACTCCGGCCCGCGTGGCACCTGGTTTCCCGCCGGAAAATCATTTGGCCACACGGGCTGGACCGGCACGAGTCTGTGGGTGGATCCAGCGGCGCGCGCCTTCGTGATTTTCCTCAGCAACCGCGTTCACCCCGACGGTACCGGCGACGTCACGCCGCTGCGCCGGGTCATCAGCACCCTGGCCGCGGAAGCGATGGGCCGCGATATGGGAGCAGTGATGAACGGCATCGACGTCCTCGTGCGCGAGGACTTCGCGCGGCTGCGTGGTTTGAAAATTGGCCTCATCACCAATCATAGCGGACGTGACCGCCAGGGGCGCGCCACGATCGATCTTCTCCACGCCGCCCCCGGCGTCACCTTGGTTTCGCTGTTCAGCCCCGAGCACGGGATCCGCGGCGTCGCCGATGAGAAAGTTGGCGACACCATCGATACGCGGACCAAGCTGCCCGTATATAGTCTCTACGGCGAAAGTCCGAAGCGCACGCCCGAGATGTCGACCGCCGACTACGATATGGCCGTGATTCGCTCCCGCGCGCCGAAGCCGGCGCAACTGCGGGAAATCGATGCGCTCGTTTTTGATATTCAGGATATCGGCGCCCGCTTCTATACTTACTCAGCCACCTTGGGCGCGGCCCTCGAAGCGGCGGCGCGCGAAAAGAAAAAGATCTTCGTGCTCGACCGCGTTAATCCCATCACCGGCCGGGTCGAGGGGCCCGTGCAAACGCGCGCTCCGAGCTTCATCGGTTTTCATGCGATCCCCGTTCGCCATGGCATGACGCTGGGCGAACTCGCCCGGTTTTTTAATAATGAGCGCACGTTCGGCGCCGACCTCGAAGTCGTCCGCTGTGAGAACTGGACGCGCGACCAATGGTTCGACGACACCGGCCTGCCTTGGATCAACCCGTCGCCGTCCATGCGCAGCCTGACCGCCGCGACGTTATATACTGGCTTCTGCCTCCTCGAAAGCACCTCCGTCTCGATGGGACGCGGCACGGACCGGCCCTTCGAACAAGTGGGGGCACCCTATATCGATGGCGCACGACTCGCCGCCGAACTCAATGCGGCAAAACTGCCGGGCGTGCGTTTCGAGGCGATCCGCTTCACGCCCAGCATGACCTTCTATCCCGGCCCAGCCGCGTCCCTCAAATATCGCGATCAGGCCTGCGGCGGCGTTCGCGCCATCCTGACCGATCGCAACCGTTGCGCCCCCGTGGATATTGGGCTCGAGCTCGCCCTCGTGCTGCACCGGCTTTACCCCGCGGAATTCAAGGTCAAGGATATGGGCCGATTGTTGGGAGATGATGACACGTTGCACGCCATTGAGGCCGGCGAATCCCGCGCCGCCATCAAGGCGCGCTGGGCGCCAAGTCTGGCCCAGTTCGCGGAACGCCGCCAGACGGCGCTGCTCTACGGCACGAGGTGATGAAAGGCGTTCGTCGAGCGGGATGCGGAGCTCGCCCCGCCCGCGTTGGCGCCGCTTCGAAGGCATGACCGGTGCGCAGCACGGAACCCCCAGTCGTCAAAAAACCTTTTAACGCGGAACTTATCACCCGCAGGGCTGACGCCAGCGCAACTACCAACCAACTGAAAGCTCCGGAGGCCGGTCCGACAGCCTCATCTGTTCTACTGCATCCCCACGAACCCAACTTCCCGCGTCTTGCCTATGCGTCTGATCCTTCTCCGTGCCACCACGACCCTTCGCACCTTTGCCCTCGCGGCACTGGCTACTTTAGCGCTGCACGGTCAAACGGATGGAACTCGACGCTGGGCGTTCACCACGCTCTCCACCGCCACGGCGGGATCGATCGTCTCATCACCGTCGGTCGGACCGGATGGGACTGTTTACATTGGCACTCAAATCGGTACCGCCACGAGCGCCTCGCCGGGCGGCCAGCTCTTCGCGATTGATCCGAGTGGAAACCGGAAATGGGTCTTTTCGACCCCGGACTGGATCGACTCAACGCCGGCAGTCGCCAACGACGGCACCGTTTATTTCGGCTGCTGGGACGGCAAGCTCTATGCGCTCCGTTCCGACGGCTCCCTGCGTTGGGCATTTACGGCGGGAACGTTTATTGCGTCATCTCCCACGCTAGCGACCGATGGCACGATCTATATAGGCGCGGCAAGCAACCTCGTTGCGGTGAATCCCGACGGCACGCTCAAGTGGAGCTTTCCGGTCCAGGACTGGGTCGACTCCGCCCCGGCAGTCGCCCCGGATGGAACGATCTACTTCGGCTCGTGGGACGGGGATGTCTATGCCGTGAATTCGAACGGCAGTGAGCGTTGGAGCTACACGACGGACGGCGTCATCGTCAGCTCACCCGCCATCGCAAGTGACGGGACGATCTATATCGGATCACGGGATGCCTATCTGTATGCACTCACATCCACGGGCGCCCTGAAATGGCGCTTCGATACGCAGGATGTAATCGACGGATCTCCGGTGCTCGGAAGCGACGGCACGATCTATATCGCCACGACTGGCGGGCGAGTGTTGGCGCTCAACCCTAACGGCAGCGAGCGCTGGCGGTATCCGCGGGCAGGTCAGACGGCACTCAATCCCATTGCGACGACACCGGCCGTGCGCGCTGACGGATCGATCGTTTTCGGATCGAGTAACAACGCCCTGTATTCACTTCGTCCTGACGGCACCCTGCTCTGGACTGCTCTGCTCGAAGACCCGACGGATTCGTCGCCCCTGATCACGCCCGACGGGACCATCTATATCGGGGCCTCGGACAAAAAATTATATTCGTTTGCCGGCACGTCGGCCGCTGCCTTGACCGATTGGGCTCAGTTTCGCCGCGACCCACGTCGTACGGGTTGGCAACCTTTAGGCACGGTCGCTGGCACCGCCGGGCGGCTCGTTAACGTCGCTGTCCGCAGCGTGGCCGGGAGTGACGCCAATACGCTCATTGTCGGCTTTGTCGTGAGTGGCGGGGGCGAACGCACGTTGCTCGTGCGTGGCGTGGGACCAACGCTCACGAATTTCAATGTGCCGGGCTTTCTGGCCGACCCGCGCATCAACCTTTTTTCCGGCCCTACGGCCATTGGCAGCAATGACAACTGGGGCCAGAACGCCAACGCCGCCGCCATCGCGACCACGGCCGCCGCCGTAGGCGCGTTCGCCCTGGCTCCGGGAAGTCTCGATGCCGCGCTGTTGCGAAACTTCGGTCCGGGCGGAACCTCAGTTCACGTCAGTGGCGCCGACGGCGCCGTTGGCATTGCGTTGAAGGAAGTATACGATGCCGGCGGCAGCAGCGCCAGTCGCCTCGCGAATGTCTCGGCCCGAAGCGCTGTCGGCACAGGAGCGGGAATTCTTATTGCGGGGTTCGTCGTCGGAGAGAATAGCCGGGCCATTCTGGTCCGCGGCATCGGCCCCAGCCTCGCCCAATTCAATGTACCCAACACGCTCGGCGATCCACAGCTGCGCGTATATCGCGGCAACCAGCTGCTCGGCGAAAACAACGATTGGGGCACCGGCAGCAATCAGGCGCTGCTTATTTCTGCCAGCCAATCGGTGGCAGCCTTCGCCCTGCCCTCCATCAGCCGTGACGCCGCACTCCTCCTCACCCTTCCCCCGGGCGCTTACACCGCGCAAGTTTCCGGCGTGAATAACACCACCGGCATAGCGCTGGTCGAAGTGTACGAGCTGCAGTGATACCGTGCTTGGCCGGTAAGTATTACCCGAAATTCCGCAGAAGACGTAACCACTGATGAGCACTAATAAGCACTGATCAAATAGATCCAGATCGATGGGATAGAAATTCCCCTTCACTTATCGGGTGAACGGCCTCCATCGCTCAACTCTGTTTGCATCAGTGGTCATCAGTGAAAATCAGTGGTTCAACTGGTTTTTTTAGGATCACTGATGTTGCCCGACGGGCACTTCGTGCTCTCGCCGCCGATCCGCTCAGCCAGACTCCTGCGATTGAGGTGGAGCGGCTTGTCCCTAAGCCCAAGAACCCGTGATTTTTAGACTGTCATTGCGAGAAGCGGAGCGACGAACCAATCGAGCTGGATCACCCCAGCGCGCTTCGCGCACCTCGTGATGACAATCGTCTACATTATACGGGCGATTGGTATTAGCTGGCCGGTCATCGGCCAAATTAACGCGTTGGGAGTTTCCCGAGGACTTGGTCTTGATGCGCTACTTAAGGCCCGGAAAAAACCATCGCGGATAGCGCGGATGAAGCGGATGCCCAAGGTAGTCGTGGATTCAAGTCCAGATGGAGCGTTTGGATAGGATGATTGATCCGCGTAATCAGCGTAATCCGCGGTCAAAGGTTTTGGGGTTTTAAACCAATCACCCTTGATATTCGGATTGTCATTGCGAGAAGCGAAGCGACGAAGCAGTCGAGCTGGATCGCCACGGCGCGCTTCGCGCACCTCGCGATGACAATCGTCTATATTATACGGGCGATTGGTATAAGCCGCTAAATTGAGAGCGAACATTCGAACGCGGGTCGGGGAAAACCCGCTCCGCCTTTCCGTGCCTCTTCCGCCCGCATGCGACTGGCGCAACCGCCATCCGCCGGAGGTTAAACCTGACAGAGCTGCAACGGCACCGGATCGATGACCTTGGTCTTCGGCATCTTGATGGCGAGCTGCTCAACAAACCAGGCGCGAGCGTCGGCATCGCCATGCGTCAAGACGATGCTCCGTGCCTCCGTCTGCACCGCGTACTCGAGCAATTCTTCACGGTCAGCGTGTCCGCTCAGCTCGAAACGTTCCACGCGTGCCTTGACCTTCGTTTTGACATTCGCGGTGGCGAAGAGGAATTCGTCACCCGGATGCGCCTTCAGCAATTGTCCACCGGGAGTATCAGGATCGCAGTAGCCGACAAAACCAATCGTGTTGCGAGCCGTACCCAGCAGACCTGACGCGAGCGTATAACTAGGCGTTCGCTCCACCATCATGCCGGAGCTGATGATATAAAGCGCGTTCTGCTTCGGATCGACTCCAGCCTTCATCACGCGGGGCATGGGTTTCACCTTTAGCTCCTTGAGGATCTTCCGGCTGAACTGCACATCCTGCGTTTTGCGCGAGACCTCATCGAAAATGTCCGCTAGCGCGATCCCCAGACCCGCCGCATAAATGGAGCAGTCGATCAGGCGGCCAAATTTCCGCGCATCGTGGAATACCGAGAGAATTTCCTGCATCCGACCGAGGGCGAACACCGGCAGCAGAAACGATCCTCCGGAAGCGATGGTCGAATTGATCGACTCAATCAACCGCGCGATCTCGTGCACGCGCTCCTTGCCGGGCGGACGCTCCGTGGTTCCGCGCGTCGTTTCCATCACCACCGTGTCGAAGTGACCGGCCGGGAACTTGGCGCCTTGCAGGGTGCGCATGTTTTCAAACAGCACGTCGCCCGTGAAGAAAATCTGACGGTGCTTGTGAATGATCTCCACCGCCGTCGCACCGGCGACATGGCCGGACCGATGGAAAATGATATCCACTTCGTCCTTCCGCCCCTTGAACTTCTTCACCCGGTCAAACGGCATTCCCGTCAGCCGCGGCGCCAGACGATCGACTTCCTCATGCGTGAACAAGGGGTAGTCAGGAATATTGTCCTCCTGCTTCTGTCGGATCATGACATTGGCGGAATTGTGGAGCATCTTCTCCGCGATCATCCGGCTCGATTGGGTCATCAGCACCGCGGCATTCGGGTGCTGACGCATTACCACCGGCAGACTTCCGAGATGATCAAGATGACAATGCGTGATGATGATCAAATCGAGATGCACGCCGCGCAGGGCGTTCAAATCGGGCATGGCTTCGCGGCCCGCCATCTTTGGATTCAATCCACAATCAATCAGGATGTTGAGGTCGCCAATCTGCACGAAAAGTGAGTTGGCGCCGATACCGCCTTGGCGGTTCAGGTCGGTTAACTTCATTAAACGGTCCATCACACGCGTCCCTCGTCCGAATCGCAAGCGTCCGCTTCGGCGATTTACGAAACGCCCCCAACCGACCCGGCAACGCGCCCCAGCAACGATTTCAACCTCCTGTTTAGTAGCGGCATATCCGCTTTTTCAATGCGGCACGCCTGCCGCCAATTTCCCAGCCGGGAAGCGAAAATACCGGCTTTAAGGGCGAATCATCCGCTCGATCCTTGGCGCCGATAGCGCCAAAAGATTGATTTTGGACAATCTCAACCGACGCCACTGAACGGTGGAGCGAGTTGCCCCCAACCCGCTTCCGGATGTTTCGCTCGCGCGTCAGCGGCATGGGGACGAGCCGTCCCACCTCAATCGCATGAGTTCGGCTCAGCGCGGCACGGCCGCGTATCCGGCCACCGGGTTCCCGTCAGCGCCCAGCTTACCCGTCGCCCACAACAAACCTCGCGCTACCAGATCAAGATACCGCGGATCCTCCACCGTAGAATTATTATGCCCGAGAGTCGTGCCGAATACCCGTGCGTTCTTGGGACCAAACTCATTCGTCCAGATGACCACCGACTCATTGTCCTGGGTGCTCCCGTCCTTGGCCTTCACCGTCTGCCGGCCGGTCGCGAGCGAGCGGTGACGTGAGTACACGGATACAGGCTGAACGTTGTTGTAGAGCTCTTCATCACCGGTTGTCCAGTCACTGAATCCCGCGGTGATCGGGCTGGCGCCGGCCTTGAATTTAACGGTGATGGGCTCCTTCGGCCCGTGCCGGCTCGACTGCACCCCGAGAAAATCGAACCACAGTGCTCCGGCCGAACCGGGCGCCTGCGGCTGCGCGAAATCCTTGACCACGCGAAAACTGTGCATGGCGCAATGGAGCACGATTGCCGGAGTTCCATCGACGTGCGGCTTCAGCACATTATTCACCATCTCGGCTTCGTTCACGCCCGCGGCGCACTCGTCGTGAATGACAAGATCATAGCCTCTGGCATAGTTGGGATCCGTCAGGCTCGCCAGCGGAGGACGGGTCGACTTGTCCGGCGTGTGCAGGTGATCGACCACAACATTGGCCCGCGCTTCGAGCCCCTTCTTCAAAATATCCTTCTGCTGCACATAATCGTGACAACAGCCACCGGAGACAAGGAGCACCTTCAGCGGCTTGGGCGCCGGCGCGGCCAGAGCGACCGAAGCCAGGGCAACACCCAACCACGATGCAATCGAAGTACGAGAGAGGAGGGACATGGAGTTACTAAGGAAGACGGGTGAACGAGGTAACCGATGCGACCGCGCCTCGATTTTGACTGGAGCTAAGCGTACCGGCCCCGCGGAAGCAAGCGAAGCACGTCCGTCCGAGGTGGAGGGGCTTGCCCCTTACAACACGCTCCACCTAGGGTGATTTCAAGAAAGCGAAAAGACTAGAACTTATACTCCGCCGACAGCCGCACGGAAATCGGGTATCGGCCGATTCCCATTGCGCGATGAAGTCCGAGCTGGATCCTCGATTCATGCCGCCTAACCCCACGGTGACATTAAAAGAGATTGCGATCCGCAGCGGTCGCGCCCTCGCCACGGTCTCCTACGCGTTGCGGGATGACCCCAAGATTCCCGCGGCGACCCGAAAAGCGATTCAGGAGACCGCAGCGGCGCTTGGCTACAGACCCAACCCGCGCATCTCGAGTTTGATGGCGCACATTCGCCGTTCCCAACATGCGCCGTTCGGCGAAACCATTGCATTCGTTTGGGTGCACACCTCCCGCACGCTCGCCCGCGGCGACCCTTTCCTCAACGCGGTCTACACGGGCGCACGACGTCGCGCCGAACACGCCGGTTTCGCACTCGAAGATTTCTACACCAACGACCAAGGCATGACCAACCGCCGCTTGGAGCAAATCCTCCGGGCCCGCGGCATCGTTGGCGTGGTGCTTTCTCCGGTGACGACCAGCGAGGCGACCGTCACTCTCGACTGGGATTGGGCGGGCTTCTCTCCGGCGGTGATCGGAAACGTCACATGGACGCCTGAACTACATCATGCCGGCCATCATCATTATCTCGGAATGCACACCGCCCTGCTCGCGTTGCAGGAAAGCGGTTGTAAACGAATCGCAGGCGTCATCGATCCCAAGACCAACGCCCGCGCCAAACGCGCATGGGAGGCAGCGTTCCTGACTCATCATCCGATCCCTTCGCGCGCCCGCTCACTGCTGCGTCTACCGCAAACGCCAGACGACCTCAGTCCCCTGGCCAAATGGATCAACGAGAGCGCCCCCGACGCTCTTGTCGTGAGTGCCTCCTCACTCCTGGAATCCCCCGGACTCCGTGCCGCTTGCCAACAAAAAGGCGTCCGACTCGCCACCCTGTATTGGAATGCGGATACACCCAGTCTCGCCGGAATCGACCAGTGCTCTGACCGCATCGCCGCCCACGCCATCGACCTTGTCATCACGCAACTCAACGCGAATGAGACCGGCGTTCCCGATCTCCCCCGCATGATGTTATTTCCCGGCCGCTGGATGCCCGCCGCGTAAATCCCGACCGGCGCCCACGGCCGGAAATGGCGGCGGCTTTTTTGGGCCGCGGTCGCCCCCGGCCGCTTCCGAACCATCCTCACTCCACAATCATCACTCCGCGCATGATCCGCCAGTGCCCGGGAAATGTACAGAGATACGGATAACGCCCGGGCTCCTTGGGGGCCACGAACGTAAGCTCCGCCTTGCCTTGCGGATCAAGCTGGGGCGTCGCGTGCAGCACCTTGGGACTGTCGGGCACAAAGTGTTTTGCCAGGCCGGTTGGCTCGCCCGCGAGCTTGTCCGCCAACAGCCCCACCTCTTCCTCCGCGCCCGGCGCCACGATCACCAGATTGTGCGGCATCAAATCCGGGTTTTCAAAAACCAGCCGCACCGGCTGCCCCGCCTTCACCCGCAGCTCCTTGGGCGAAAATTGCATCTGGTTTGGCACCGCTTGCACCCGCAGGATGCCGGCACTTTCCGCATTCGCTTTTTCCCACGCCGCGGCGAAACCCGTCAGCACGCCCGCATCAGCAGGAAACTTAACCCTGGCCAGCGGCTGACCCAAGGCGTCGAATAAATATACCGGCGGCGGCTCGTTGCGCAGTCGCCGATACGCCACTTCAATTATATTCAACCCGGCGGCGAGCTCGACCGGTACCTGTTGCTCCGAACTAAATTGACTGTTCGAGCTGAGCACCTGCACGCCGTTCACGTTGATATCGATAAACCCGTGTTTCACACTCAACACCGCCGACTGCCTACTCTCGGCGTCGACCAGCGTTCGATATAACCGCGTCACGATCGGCGCGGACTTACCTTTTTTATTCGGCTCCACCGGGGCGTTCGGGTCCACCTCCGTGCGCTGCCCCATCGCTTGCCAGGCGGGGAGTCGCGTCGCCGCGGACAACTCCAACACGGGCACCGATCGCGCCTTGCGTGGTTGAGTGCCCTGCTGCAAATCCACCAGCATTTGCTTCACCGCCGGCTCGGTGGAATGCAGATGCGCAATCGCTGGCTCATACTTTGGCTCCGCCGCTCGCAGGTGCGCCACCGCGTTGATCACCGCCATCTGTACCCGGGGATGCGCATCGTGCGTCGCCGCCGTGAGCATCGCCAGCGCGTCGGGCAAGCGCGCGGCGTTCAACCGCACCAGCTGAACCGCGGCCGTCCGGAACAGCGGATCTTTTGATTGCAGAAGTTCGTCGATCCACGAGCGACGCACCGCTCCCGCCGCATGCACCACCCAAGCCGCCTCGAGCACGGCTTGCTCCCGCACCGCCCGTGGTTCCGCCGCCACTCGCGAGAGCCACGCCTCCGTCGCCGGAATGGCCGCAGCCCCGCGTTTCCGCAGTTCAATCCGGGCATGGTGCCGCACGATGTTCTGCGGATGCGTCAGCAGCTTCAATAGCTCCGGCACCGCTGCACCTTCGATCCTCGGCCAATCGTTCACGACGGGTTTTCCGGTGTGCACCACACGCCAGATTCGACCACGCTCGTGATTCCACTGCGGATCACGCATGGGGTGTTGCGCATGACCAATGATGAGACTCGAGAAATCGGATACGTACAGTGCGCCGTCGAAACCAAATTCCACGTCAACGGGCCGAAAGGTACTGTTCTTGGATGATAGCACATCCAGTCGGGTGGTCGCGACGATCGGTCCGGCGTCCGCGCTGACCGCGGACAGGGAAACAATGTAACTGCCCAGCAACGACGCTGACGCGACACCCTGCTGGAACGCGTCGGGAAAATTGGGGCTCGAAACTACGCTCAACGCCGACCCCTTCGCGTAATTCAACACCGTGCCGTACCCGTAAGGATGATACACCCCCAGCGGCGTCCAAGTCAGCGGCAGCGCCTCCAACACATGACCGCCGCCGTACCGCTGGAAGATATTCCCGTAACGGTCAAACGACACCTTCCATGGATTCGGCGTCATGCTCTGCCACTCCGGGTGGATCCGCCCCGTCGCCGGATCCAGCCGGTAGGTGGTCGAATCCACCCCGCGGACCAAGCCAAACGGCGTTTCAAATTGGGAACGATGGAATACCCCGTCGGAAAATATCAGGTAACCCATCGGATCGCTCGCCACCATACCGCCGTGATGCGAGTCCGTCACATCGATCCCGCGCAGCAACTCCACCCGCGTATCCGCCCGGCCATCCCCATCGGTGTCATTGAGAATGAGCAGCCGCGGCTGCGCCGAAACAATCACCCCCCGCTCGTGAAACGCCACTCCGTCGAGCGCGTCAAATCCATCGGCAAAGGTCGTGCATATATCCGCCTTTCCGTCGCGATCCTTGTCCTCGAGAATCAGGATCTTGTCGCGCGGCTGCTCGCCAGGAATCGTGTGCGGGAACGAGGGCATCGTCACCACCCACAGGCGCCCGCGGGCATCGAAACTCATCTGCACCGGGCTGCGGAGCTCCGGAAATTGCTCCTCCGACGCGAACAGGTTTAGCGCAAACCCATCCGCCACGATTAAATCCTGCTGTAAATCGGTGGGCGGCTTGATCGCGCCACCCGGAAAGCGGTAGGTCACACTCTTGCCCGGCTCCATCGGCGGCAGCGTTGGCGCAGGGAAATCCGCAAAACGCGCCGACGGCTTGGCGGCCACCTCGTGCACGATCCCTTCTGCAAGTTCGAGCAGGCGGTGGTACCGCGGCAACTCGGCCGCATTCTCCTCCGGTCGCTTGCGCACCCCGTAATAAAGCGCGCCGTTCTTCGGCCGCACGAGATTCGCGTTGTGGGCATGTTTCGCCCCGGCCGCTTGGGCGACGTCCGCGACGCGCGGTGGTTCCGCCGCGCTGAGCCCGGCTTCACCCAGGAGCGCCACCGCAATGGTCCGACCCATCTCCCGGGCACCCGTAACCGTTAAGTGAATACCCTGCGTGGTCAGAGGCTCGGGGGTGCGCCCATAGGCGTCCCGGCTGGCGGCAAACAGATCCACAAACTGCGCGCCGTGCGAGCGCGCGAGTTCGGCGATGGTGTGGGAATACTCGAGCAGATCGCGGTTGCGCTGCTCTGGATTCACTCCCGCGGGAGCGGTGCCAGCGTCGACTGCAATTGGCGACAGCAATACCAGCCTGGCGTCCGGATGCCGCCGCGAAACCTCCTGAAGGTGGACGTCGTACCTGGCGCGAAATTCCGCCAGGCCCAAACTGCCGGCAAACGCCTCATTCATTCCATAGCCCAAAACCACGACGTTGGCCGGCCACGCCGCAACCAACGTTTTCAAGTGCTCGGCATATCCCTCCGGCCGCATGCGGTGGCCGACCTCGTCTCCGGTCCACGCCAGACTGCGCACGCGCACTTTCTTCTCCGGCTGCGCCAGCTGCAAATGCGCCTCAAGCGTCCCCGCTTCCAGTAGTCGCTCCACCATTCCATTGCCGTAAAAAAGCACGGTGTCATTCGCCCGCAGCACCAAGGCCGGCGTCGCGTTGGACGTTGCACCCGAGCGTATCCGGTCAGCTGACACCAGCGCGCGAATCTCCCGGTCCAGTTCGGTCGCCCGCACCTGCGCTTCCGCCAACGGCAACCCGGCTTTCACGCCGGGCCTCAGGTGCTTCGTCGCGGTCAGCCACGCATCACGAAGCGTCTCGGAGCGTTGCTTGATCAATTGCTGGAGCCGCGCCGCATCCGCCACACCCGCGACCAAATCCGCCGGACCGGCGAGCTGGGCGACGTCGCGCGCACCCAAAAACTCAAGCAGCGCGCGCGCCATGATCCAATGTCCGTCTTCGTTTGGATGCACCTTGTCCTTGGAAAAAGTAAACGCCGGATCCTTCGCGCGACCCGCCGCCCGCGCCGCGAGCATCGGAGCCCGAAGGTCAACCACCTGCCAACCGGACGCCCGCTGGGAAAGAAGCCAGGCCGAATAACGCGCCAGCACGTCGTCGTAGCCTGGCTCCGCCGGATTGTGGCTGTCGTAAACGGGCGGCGTCAGATGAATCAGAGCCGCACCGTGGCGCTGCGCCGCTTCGCGCAGGCGACGGATCCCGGATTGAAACGCCGCCAAGCGGGCCTCGTCGAACGGCAGCTGAATGCCGTCGTTCATGCCGTAACCCGCGAAAACGAGGTCCGGCTTCGTCTGCTGGAGTACGCGCTCGAGCCGCTCATGTAAGTCGGGCCGCGGGAACTTCACGTCTTTCGTGCCGTGTCCCGGCTCCGAGAGGCCCGAGACATTCTCGCTCGAGAGACCGACGTTGAGGAACTCAATCGCGCGATCGGGACTACGGGTTAAAAAATACGTCTCAACGAAACGCACATACGCCCCGGAATGCGTGATGCTGTCGCCCAGAAAAACCACCCGCTTGATCTTCGGGTCAAGCTTGGCCTTCCCCGCATCCTCCTGGGCGTGCGCCAGAGGAAAGAACAAGGAACCGAGTAAAACCAACAGCGATGCGAAGCCGGGGAGTTTCATGGATGGAATGGCAGTAAATAAATGCACCCAAGTGGGCGGACCGAAACCGTGGGGATCGATTTCAGGCGACGCCGCGATGCGATGTCTCCCGATCTCAACCGCCTCCCGCTCTCGGCGCAAGGCCTGGAAGCAGGCGACACGGCAAGTTGGTTTCGTAGTCCGTCGGCCTCAGTCCCAAACTGCCGCTGACGCCGCTCACTATGCGGTGATCGAAAATGCCGAGCGACTTGTCACGAGAGCGCCTGAGCCCTTGTCTCCAACCATGACCGCGTACGCTCCAGTTCCCGCCCACCGCTGGCCTGCCTTAGCGGCGGGTGGCAGCCTGCTTCTTTTCGCAACGTGCCGATGATTTCAAAGCTACCGCGTTGGATTTGGGCAGGCGCTTGGGCGCTGGCCTTCGTTGCCGGTATCATCAACACGGTCGGTCTCCTCGGGTTCGAGCATCAGGCGATCACGCACTTGACTGGGACGACGTCCCTGCTCGCGGCTGCTCTGGCGTCGTGGGACGGCAGCACCGCGCTCCACATTGCGATCATCATCGGTTCCTTTGTCATCGGCGCCATCGTCAGCGGATTTATAATCCAGGATAGCACACTTCAGCTAGGCCGCCGCTACGGCGTTGCCCTGCTCCTGGAGTCCGTCCTTTTGTGCATCGCCGTGCCGCTGCTAGAGCATAATAGCGTGCTCGGCCTGTACTCCGCCTCGTGCGCCTGCGGCCTACAGAACGCCATGGTGAGCACGTATAGCGGAGCCGTCGTTCGCACCACCCATCTCTCCGGTATGTTCACGGATCTCGGAATATTTTTGGGGCATTTCCTGCGCGGACTGCCCGTCGACTCGCGACGCCTTCGACTCTGCATGCTAGTCATCAGTGGATTTCTGGTCGGAGGCATCATCGGCACGCTCGCGTACCGAAAATTCGGCTATGCTACACTCTTTATTCCCGCCGCGCTGACGGCGGCGACGGCCATCAGCTATGGAATCTATCGCCTCCGCAAGCGCAACTGAACGGTCCAAGCGCCGGCGTGAACGTGGACTCACGCGCTGAGGACGCGGACGAGAGCGGCGGAGCGAAAATCGGATAATCGGGAAAGAAAAAAAAGGAAACTCAGAGGACCACCACGGAGCACAGGGAAACCGGATTCAAGTCGCCTGAACTCCGTAACCTCCTTCCGCCCGTCGTGTCCTCTGTGGCTTTGCCGCCGCCGCCACCCTTCCGACTCGGCCACGTTGCACGCGCCGGCTCCAACTCCAGCCTGCGGCGCGGCGTTCCTGGGACCGCGGCCGCCCCCGGCCGCTCCGCCTCAAATGCGGCCGGAGACGGCCGCGGCCCCAACGATCAGTGATCAACGATCCGGCGTTCTGCCGCCCACCGCAGCATTGCAGCCAGCACGGGAAACGACATCGTGGGCGAATGATGAGACGCTTACCCTCGATTCTCGCCTTCGCTTGTTTTTTATTGGCCGCTTTCGCCGGCGCCGCGGAATCTCCGAAATCAAAGGTGGCTCCGAAGTCCCAGCGTCCCCTCCCTCCCGGGGTCACCGTCCTGCGCGATCTGCCGTATTCAGAATCCGGGCACGAGCGGCAGAAACTGGATCTCTACTTGCCGGCCAACGCCAAGAACGCGCCGTTAGTGGTGTGGATTCACGGCGGCGGCTGGCAGAACGGAAGCAAGGATCGTTCCCCGGCTCTCATGTTGCTCAGTCACGGCTATGCGGTGGCAAGCATCAACTATCGCCTCAGTTCCCACGCCCAATTCCCCGCGCAAATCGAAGACTGCAAGGCCGCGATTCGCTGGTTGCGTGCGCACGCCCGGCAACATGGCTACGACCCCGATCGCATCGCCGCATGGGGCAGCTCCGCGGGCGGACATCTGGTCGCGCTGCTGGGGGTTACCGGCGAGGTGAAGGACTTCGACCGCGGTGAAAACCCCGGCGTTTCAAGTCGGGTGCAGGCGGTGGTGAACTTTTATGGTCCGTCTGAGCTCCTCACCATGGATGCGCAAAGTGGCGCCAACAGCAAAATGAAGCACAATGCGCCCGACTCTCCGGAAGCCAAACTACTCGGCGGGCCGATTCAGGAGCACAAGGAAAAAGCCCAGCGGGCGAGCCCCCTCCACTATATATCGCCCGATGACGCGCCGATGCTGATCGTGCACGGAGACAGCGATCCGCTGGTGCCCGTGAAACAAAGTGAAGTATTTTTCGCGGCGCTAAAAAAGGCGGGGGTTGATGCCTCACTCTATATTGTCAAAACCGGCGGACATGGCGGGTTCAACGATCCCGAAGTCGACCGGCAGGTCACCGGGTTTCTAAATCGCGTATTAAAGGCCCCTGCGCGCTAACCTGCAGAACCGCGCCCTGACACTGTTTGTACGTCGCTGGCTAATACTAATCGCACATGAGATTTGGACTTTTACTACGGTAGGGCCCGACCTCCGTGCGGGCCGTTGGCGGTCGCACTTTCGGAGCGGCCCGCCCGGAGGTCGGGCCCTACCGGCGCTGCCGCGCCAAAGTCAGAATCGCATCAGTCGCACGTATAACTTCTCCCATGATCACCTCTCTTTCCGCCACCCCCGATCGCTGGTCACTCGATTCATGGTTTACTGGCTTCGGTGCGCCGGATTACGTCGAGTTCAAAGCGGCGGTGGCGCGGGACCTCGCCACGCTGCTTCAAAAATCCTGTAGCTTGAGCCACGATGCCGAGACGGTCGCGAGTGCGCTCGTCGCCTATGAGAAGATGGGCGAACGCATCGGACACCTCGCCGCGTTTGTCGGTTGCCTCGCGGCCGCCGACGCAACCAATGAGGCGGTCAAAGCCGATGAAGCGTGGCTCGCCACGCTGGTGGCTGAGGCCGAAAAACTCGGAGCGGCGTTGCGCGGAACCCTGGTCGCATTGCCACCCGCGCTCTTTGAGACCGTAGTCCAACACTCCGAACTCGACGGCGCCACCCACGCGGTTCGCCGCATGCGGGAAGAAGGCTCGCACCAGATGACCGCGGAACTTGAATCACTCGCCGCCGACTTGAACGTGAACGGCCTGCACGCGTGGGGCCGGCTCTATGAAACGCTCACAGGGAAGATGTCGTTCGAGATGACGTTTCCCGATGGTCACACGGAAGTCGTGCCCATGGCGCGCCGCCGCGCCCTGATGTCCGATCCAGACCGGCGCGTCCGCGCGGCTGCGTTTGAGGCCGGGCAGAAACCGTGGGTGGCCCATGCGGACACGCTGGCCGCCGGCCTCAACGGCATCGCGGGCACCCGTCTCAATCTCTATAACCGCCGCGGCATCCCGAATTTTCTGGATCGTCCGCTATTCGACGGTGCCATAACGCGGGCCTCCCTCACGGCCATGATGGAGGCCATCCAAGCGCAGCTTGAATTACCCCGGCGCGCCCTCCGCCTCGCCGCCCGCCTGCAAGGCACACCCGCGCTGCACTTCTTCGACCTCGAGGCGCCGCAGATCGCCGCTCCCGACGAGAAGCCGCTCTCCTGGGACGATGCCTGCACGACGGCAGCGGGCTTTTCACGCGGCGTATCCGAAACTTGGTGACTATTTCGCCGGCACCCTCCGGCAACGCTGGATTGAGGCGGAGCCCCGTCCCGGCAAACGTCCGGGAGCCTTCTGCACCGGCTCCCGGCTCAAGCGCGAAGAGCGGATGTACCTGACGTTTCACGGCACCGTCCACGACATGGTCACGCTCGCCCACGAGGCGGGCCACGCGTGGCACTCGTGCGGGTTGCGCCCCACCCGCTCGTTCGCCGCGGAATACCCTATGACGCTGGCAGAGACGGCTTCCAATTTCTCCGAGATGATTCTGCTGGCCGGCCTCAGGCGTGATCCCGCTCTTTCCCCGGCGATGAAGGCGTACCTGGTGGATCAGGAAATGCTTCGCGCGCACGCCTACTTGATCAACATCCCGATGCGGTTCGAATTCGAGCAGGCTTTCTACACGGAACGAGCGCAGGGCGAAGTGCCAATTTCACGACTGAACGAGCTGATGACCGCGGCGCAGCAGAAACTCTATGGCGACACCCTGCTGCCAGATGGCACTGACCCGATGTTCTGGGCGTCGAAGATGCATTTCTTCATCAGCGGTGTTTCATTCTACAATTTCCCCTATGTGTTCGGCTACCTTCTCAGCCAGGCGCTGTTTGCCCGGTTTCAAGCGGAAGGCCCCGCGTTTCTCCCGCGCTACGAGGCGTTCCTCGCCCAGACCGGTAGCGCCACGTGCGAGGAGGTCGCGCGTCGGACGCTCAATGTCGACCTGACTAATCCGGCCTTCTGGGCCGAAGCGCTGCGCGCAATGGAGCCAGCGCTGCAAGCATATGAACGACTGGCCTGAGGTGAGTGTAGAAGAGCCTAGAAAACGGAGTTGAACCACTGATTTTCACTGATGATCACTGATGCAAACAGAGCTGAGCGATCGATGCCGTTCACCCGGCAGGTGAGTATGAAGTGCTATCGCACCGATCAGGATCTGTTTGATGGGTATTTATTGGATCCTCGCTGTTTCCAGTGGATAGGTGGAGCGGATTGTCCCCAATCTGCTGACGCGGCTCGCCGCGCCCAGATGGCAATGCTTAAAAACCAGCGCGTTAGGGACAACGCGCTCCACCTTAAACCCCACTTCCGGCAACCTGGGACCGCGGCCGCCCCCGGCCGCATCCGGGATCCGAAATGGAAGCCGCGCCCCGTTCCGTCAGTGAAGATCAGTGGTTCGCCCGCTTGGGTCCGAGACGACGTTCATCCTGTCATCTTGTCATCCTGTCATGATTAAGATCGATCGCGTTGAAGAGGGGAGACAGGATAAACACGATTTACAGGATGGATTCGACGCCTCGCCGGCGAAATCCTCAACCCAGCGGCTTAGGGACAAGCCTCCCCACCTCGCGCATCCTTGAGGTCTTTCGTTGTTAGGCACTTCAGCTCTTTACCCACTGAAAGCAGCGAGGAAGCTATTTGATCAGTGTTTATTAGCGCTCATCAGTGGTTACTGCTTCTGCGGAATTTAGGATAAGTTGGAGCCCAGCGGCCAAGTCGCCGATCGGCAGTTCGAGATCTGCTCACGTCTACCGTTTGAAATACTCTTCCACGGTTTCCCACGCGACGGCTCGGAGCATCGCCGCCAACTCCGGGTCCAATCCTGCGGTGTAAGTTGAAGCGACGGGAGATTGTCGATACAACGTGGCGTACACGGTCGCGGCCGCGAGATAGGTGCCAGCGAGACTCGGATGTCGCTTGTCCGCATCGTACAATTCGATCCCCCGCTGTTTCGCAATGGCGTTCGCGAACGCGAGGCCCGCAGGGATGACGATCAGGTCATTGTCGCTGCCCGCGCGGGTATATTGGTCGGCGAGTTGCGCCGTCATCTCCGGCTTGTCCTGATACGCCCACGACATGAACAACGCGGTACGAATCCCCGCCTTCGAGAGCGTCTGCGCATGCTTTCGCACGGTTTGGTGAAATGCCGGCTGCAGCTCCGGATGCACGGGGCACTGGCTGCAGTCCATGATGATCGCAACGTCGTATTGCCGGCCCGGGGGGTTGAAGCGAATCTCGTTGTCCCGGGTGAACGAATAGCGACCCAGTCCACCGGGGCGCACCAGCGACTCCATATCATGCCAGTCCAAGCCCGACCCACTGATCGTCACAGCAGTACTGCGCACGCGGGTGGCCGGCGTCGTGGAGCTGGCCAGCCGGCCAAAATGGTTATGCATGCTGTTGTTATAATAGAAGAAGCTATTGCCGACCCAGAGAAGGGACGCAGGAACTTCACCTACATCCGTCCGCTTGGGCGCCGTTTGTGCCAGCGCGGAAGGAGTCAGCGCGAAGCCACCCACCAGCGCATACCCGAGCACGAGGCGACAAACGCGAAGATTGATCATGGCCCTATCCTGGCTGGTTTCGCTACCGAGGACGAGCTTGCTTGCATCGGATCCGAGATTGCCGATGGGACCGTGGACGCCCTCGTCCGCCTTCGTTTCTGTTTCGAACGGCGGCCGCGGGCGGCCGCGGCCCCATTGATCACCGATCCTCACGGACTCAATCGGATCGATTGGACTCAGCGCCGGTTGATCAGCGCTCATTAGCGCCCATCAGCGGTTTCTCCATTCGAGCCGAGAAAAGGCGTGAGCACGCACCGTCTTACCCGCAAATATCGATCGCCGCACGGGCACGGCCGCAACCGATGACCGCGGCGCATTCGCGCAACGGATACGACATCTCACCTCAAGTAATCGACACCGCCGCGGAGGTGCGGGCCGGGCCATCATAACATTTGACTGGCTCGCGTCCCAAGCGGGATAGCTGGTGCAGACGTAGCATATCGCGCAGGCCGGCGAGCCGAACGGGTTTCGCCAGGAATCCGGTCATGCCTGCCTCAAGGCAGCGTTGGCGCTCTTCCGGCAGAGCCGCCGCCGTCAGAGCGATGATGGGAAGCGCTGCCACGGCTCGCCGCGCCGGATCCGCATCATCCGCCCAAGCGCGCAGCCGCCGCGTGGTTTCCCAGCCATCGAGCCGGGGCATGTGGCAATCCATGAGAATCAAATCGGGCGGGGGTTCCTCTCCCAACACTTCCAGGGCCTCCTCGCCATCGAGCGCGACCGATAACACACAGCCGAGCTGCTTGAGCTGCGCCGAGAGAATAGTAAGATTAACGGCGTTGTCCTCTACGACGCAGACTCTTAAGCCGCGGAGGTCCTGGCTTCCGTCGGCGACAAAAGGCCGCGCAGTCGGTGCGTTTGCCCGTTGCAGGCCGATCGAAAAGGAGAAACACGAACCCTGCCCGAGGACGCTCTCCACCTCAAGTTCTCCCCCCATCAATTCCACGAGGCGCGAGCTGATGGCGAGACCAAGTCCACTCCCGCCGAAGCGGCGCGTGGTCGAAGAATCCGCCTGTATGAAGCGCTCAAAGATTCTCGATAGCGCGGCTGCATCCATTCCGATTCCCGTGTCGCGCACCTCAAATCGCCAGACCTCGCCGTCCGCGGTGGACGAGTAGCGATATACGTGAAGATCAACCCGGCCACCACGAGGCGTAAACTTGATGGCGTTAGACGTGAGGTTCAACATCACCTGCTGGAGCCGGTGGCTGTCGCCCAACACGTAAGGTGGCAGGTCCTTCGCGTTCACGCTCACGCGCACGGCTCCTGCGGCGGCTTTGTCACTGAGCAGGGCAACAGTGTCCGCGATCGTGGACGCGAGCGCAAACGGATGCTGCTCGATCTCGAGCTGCCTTGCTTCGATTTTAGAAATATCCAGGATATCGCCCAGGACCCGCAACAGAAGGTCGCCCGAATCTGCGATTATGCGGACCTGATCCGCGGTTTCCGCCGGCTGATCACCGCGCTGCAGCAGAAGATCGGCGGTGGCGATGATGCCATTCAGCGGAGTTCGGATCTCGTGACTCATGTTTGCAAGGAACTCGCTCTTCGCCCGCGAGGAGTCCTCTGCTCGCTCGGTCGCCTCGGCGAGCGCCTGCGTTCTCTCGGCCACCAGTGTTTCTAGATTGGCCTTAGCAGCCCGTGATGCCTTCAGCGATTTTTCGCTATGACGGTTGGCCGCTGCCATCATTTGCACCAGGGTCACCCCGAGGATGAAAACAAACCCGGAGGCAAACACCCCGTCGCGCAGGAGCGTGTCAGCGGCCAGACCGACGGGGCCATCGATCACCTGTTGATGAACGACATGCAGGTGAAACCAAACCTGACCGGCTAACACCACCACCAGAATACCCGCGGCGATCGCGCGCGAAGCAAACACCACCGCGAGCAGCAGAAAAACCATATCAAATGCAAGCAGCTGGGCCGCCACACTGAGGGGCTCCTGATAGCTGGGCGCGAGCAATAGCAACCCATGCGAGGTCGCGACGAGAGCGGCAGCCAGGCCGTTACCGGCGCGTTCCAGCCGGCCAACGAGCAGTTGGCGCAAGGTCCATGCAGCTATCACCATGACCGCCCCGCCCACGGCGAAGCGCCCCCCCATATAGCCCAAATGGTACCACCAAACTTTGAACGCGTGCACCGGAAC
>ENA-ORBV01003943-ORBV01003943.1-microbial-mat-metagenome-genome-assembly--contig:-NODE-3943-length-29092-cov-24.978666_pt1 | contig 29092 bp, 28 predicted proteins | sample MGYA00237777_ERZ505514 | MGnify/ENA primary metagenome ERZ505514 (study PRJEB26160, sample SAMN06269048) | microbial mat metagenome | isolation source: Oligotrophic lake microbial mat | place... | reverse complement strand
ATGTTGCCGGCAAGTTGCAGGTCGCGGGCTTCGATGGCGCCGGATTCGTCGTCCATCAGGTCACTCCAGCGCTCCAGCCAGTCGCCGCAGAAGCGCTTCCAGCCGCCTTCGATTTGATCTCGGTTCATTGCGCTCTCCCGGTGGAATGGTTGGGCGCGCGGCGGTCCGTCCCGCGCACCATGAAGACAGTGTCGCCGGTGCCGGATCGCATGGTCTGTACGCTGCCGTACCACCCTGCCTGCGCGGAGCGCGGCCCTGTGGCTCGGGAAGGGGCGAAATATGGATAAAAAAAGCCGGGCGCGACCCCGGCTTCGGTCCTGTGTAACGCTTCTAGAACCGGTAGTTCACGCTCAGGCCAAGGTTGTTGCCGCGCGAATTGCCGCCAGCGCCCTGGTTGGAAAGCTTTCCGAAATCCTCGTACTCCAGGCGCAAGCCTACATTCTTGCTAAGGATGTAGTTGACGCCGACGCCGACCAGCACGTCCCTGTAGTTTGTGGTACCGGCGAACCGGCTGCGATTGGCCGCGACTCCCAGCTTTCCGAACACCGACCACTGCATGCCCAGCGGGATGGTGCCGGTGCCGGCCAAGGTCCATGATTCGATATTGGCATTGCGATAGCGGCCGAGATCGTTGTAGGCCAGTTCCGCACCCCAGTTGGGCGTGAACTGGTAGCCGCCGTAGAGCTTGTAGGAAGTCTCGTTTGTATCGGTACGGGACGCGCCTGCGCCCAGGCCGACATACATTTGCGCCCCGGCCGGGCCTGCCAGTATCGCGCCTGCGACCGCGCCTGCCATCAATAGCTTCTTCATCGAATCCTCCAGTCAGTGTGGTGTTTTTGCTACATTCGAGACTATTCGCGGCTTTCGCAGGCCTGTATGTGCGCCAGCGAACATAGTAAAACCAAAGTGTCCACAGACCCGTGCCGGCGCCGGCCCCAATATTGCCGGCTGCCGCATCGCAGCAGATGGCGCCCGGACACCTGCTGCACCCGACAGACCCCACCAGGGGAACTTCCATGAAAGCCGTGCTCGTGGGTAACCAACCGTGGTTGCGGCGATTTCTCTCCGGCAAAAAAAGCCGTGAGGTTACGCCACATCTGTTGTTCATACGCAACACCAACTCCGGCCCTTGGGCCGGGCCTTTCACCCGCCAAACCCGACCAATCGGGCCCGATTCTTCGCCCGGTCACGTTCCCGAAACGGCCGGTCACGTTCCCGAAACGGCCGGTCACGTTCCCGAATTCGGCGGTCACGTTCCCGAAACGGCCGGTCACGTTGGTCCGAAATATGCCAGAACTGAACATCCACCTGCACTGCCTGGGTCTGGGCGCCGCGTACCGGCGCACCGAAGGCGAACCCGGCTTCGCCGAAGTGCCCGGCCCGACCGGCGAGGCGCTGCAGGCGCTGCTGCGCAAGATCATCGCCGGCCTGATGAAGCAGCTCACCGGGCGCCGCGTGCCAGTCGAGGAAAAGGGGGCAACTTGCCTGGCCGACTGCGAAGCCGAATCGGACGACGCCCGTACGGTCTGGCCTTGCAGGGCGCGCCGGACCGGTGGCCCGGCCCCTCGCCAGGCACAGCCAGTCCGCTTGACTGTCTCTGCCTGGGCTCGGCCTAGCGTATTGGCTTCGGCCCGCGGGCCGGAAAGAAGGTGTTCACGGCCTGCAGACAGTTATGTCTCGCGGCAGCACACATCGTTACATTGATACATGCAATCCCACCAGCAGTGTTTCCACCCGCGCTCTTCTTGCCCGATCCGGCATCCAGCCGATGATGAAGTTTTGTAACGCGCCTGAGAATTTCGCCTCAACCCCGTCCGGTAATTCCGCGAGTGGCTTCGAGACCGACGCGGCAGCATCCTGATCCGCTCCAGCCATCCGTTCGAGCCGCTCCCGATTCACGGGTTCCTGCACCGGCAACGTTTTGAAGGTGAGTACCCGTCAACCGGCTTTACCCGTCTCGTCTTCGAATTTCACCAAGTAACGAGCAACGATCTCGCCACCGCTGCCCATCCTGCTTACCGATCCTGGGAACGACGGGTCTTTTGCTTCCGCCACCAAGGCATCAACCAACGGATGGCCGAGCCCTCCCTGCTCGCAGTTGCGGGCACGCAATGCGGTTGCCCTGTCAAAGCAAACGCCCTCAAAGCGTGGCGCCAGATGATATTTTCGTTGCAATGCCTCGGGCACATGGAAGGTCCAGAATGGGCCGTCGGGTATCGCAGCACCTCCCATGTCGAGCACCATGGCGCGCAACCACGTACCCAGTTCGGCCAGATTGTGGTGACCCTCGATTCTGCGGAAGGAATCGAGGTTGAAGCTGGTCAGATCCTGGGAAAGTACCGCAAGCGCTTCCCGCGCACGATTCGCTTCCTCGATCATTGCCGCAAGCTCGGCTTCGGTACGCCGATAGTCGCGGTCCACCAGCGCGCGCTTGTACAAGTCCTGATAATCGGGGCGGCTGCCGAGCAAGCCGAGAATGTCGCTGCGAAAATCTTCGGCCGTCTGGCCGCGCTCGTCAACCTTTCCGATTGAACGCGCAATGTCTGCCAGCTTGGTATCGAGCAGGCCATAGATACGCTCTTCAACAGTGTCTTCGGCAAGCAGGTTGTAGACCTGCACGGTCTCTTCTTGACCGTAGCGGTGAATCCTGCCGATACGCTGTTCCACGGCCATCGGGTTCCACGGCAAATCGTAGTTGAATAAAATGCGCCCGACTTGAAGGTTCACCCCTTCGCCACCGGCCGAGGTGGAAAGCAGGAACTTGGCGCCGCCATCGCGCCAGAAGGATTCCATCGCGGTCAGCTTGTCTTCAATCGGCCCGCCTTTGAGGGTTGCGATATCCGTCGTGCCGAAGGTTTGGCCCAACTCTTCGGCCAGATAATCGAGCGTGTCTCGATACTGGGTGAAGATCAGAAACCGCTCGTCAGGGTTCTCGCGGCGCAATCCGCTGACGGCGCGCAGCAATGTCTCAAGCCGCCGGTCCGGGCCGTCGGGAACGAGACGCACCAAATCGCGAACACGGTCAATTTCTTCGGGAATATCAGCATCGGCATAGATCGCGTCATCCGCCTCTTCGTCGCCATCCAAAGACCACGAAGTGGTTTCGATTTCTTCTTCACGTTTGAGCAGGCGCCGGCGCACGCGTCCAATGTAGTTGTCCGCTTCCGAATCGGAAACTTGATTGCCGCCGAGGATGTCTTTGGCGACGGCAATCATTTCGTCGCGAATCTTCAAAATGTCTTCGGCAGTGATGTCGGCGTTTGCCCGCTGGCCGGTCCGGCGCCGCCCTTCGAGTTCCAGTTGACGGCGCGCCAGCAACACCAGGAGCCGCCGGCGCAATGCTTGCCGGATCGTGTGCGGACTCGACGACATGAGTTTCTGCAACGTCACCATCACAAAGCCGATGGCACGTTGTGCGCTGGTGGTACGCGCTTTGTCGATACCGGCGGCGTTATAGCCGTCACGCAAATATTCGCTCAGCCGTTCACAGATATCGCGTTCGCACGGCCCAAGTGAAAAACGATCCGCAATCACCGCTCGTTTGCGAAAGATTCCCACGCCATTCGCATCGGTCACTTCACGTTTGGTGCGCCGCATCATCACGCGCCCGAGCAGGCCGCGATGCCCTGCAATCGCTTCCGCATTCGGAAACAACTGATCGTTGAGCAATTGCAGCAGCGACCAGAATTGAAACGTGTTGCCCTGGTGCGGCGTGGCGGAGAGGAACAGCAAATCGCGTGTGTGATTGCGCAGCGCCTCGGCCAGCCGGTAGTTCTGCGTGACCACCGTTTTCTTGCCGCTGCGTGTGCGTGACAGATGGTGCGCCTCGTCGAAGATCACCATGTCCCACATCGGTGCTGCCAACAGGCGTTGCAGACGCCGCGGTTGCTTCAAGGCGTCGATCGAAGCGATGACCCGTCCATGCCGCTCCCAGGTGGCCGAGCCGTGGTCTTGAAAATCCCGGCCCAGCACGTCGAACAGCAGCCGGAACTGCCCTTCAAGCTCGCGCCGCCAGTTTTCAATCAAACCGGCGGGCGTGACAATCAGAATGCGTTCCGCATTACCCCGAGCGATAAGCTCGCGGATCAGCATGCCGGTCTCGATCGTCTTGCCGAGCCCGACCTCATCGGCGACAGGCCGCCAAGGCAATAGACCGATTGGGAAGCTGAAGGTTTCAGTGGCCGGTTGTGGGTTCGCCCTGTGAGCACGGCAAGGCGGCGCGGTTCGTCAATCCACATTCCTGCGGATGCCGAGGGTAATGTTTCGCCCGTTTCAAAGACGATTGCCGTCGAGCGGCTTGTCGATGTTCTTGTGCGAGGTGTCGGACAAACCGGTTTCAGGAACACCTACCCTCTGCGCCTTTCCAAACAAACTTGATCCCCATTTGGGAGCGTACCAGGATGCCCCAGGTGCGCCGTCGCCATTTCCACACTGCGTGAATTCTGGCGCAAGCATCCAACCAGCCGAGGTGCCTGTGCTCAACTGGTATGCCGATGCCAGCCGCGCAATGTGGAAAAGCCCTGCCGAGGTGAAGGAATTGCACCGCAACGCCAGCTTCTTAGCCGGTGACCGCGTCGTGTTCAACATCAAGGGTAACGACTACCGCCTGATCGTGGCGATGCGTTGCCGCCAGCAGATCATGTATGTGCGCTTCATCCGCACGCACCGCGATTACGACAAAATCGATGCGGCAACTGTGTGAGGAATGACCATGGAACTCAAACCGGTTCGCAACAAGAAGGAACACCAGGCCGCGCTCAAGGAAATTGAATCGCTCTGGAGCGCGAAAGACGGTTCACCCGCAGCCGACCACCTCGAAGTGCAGAGCCTCCTGGTCGAACGCTACGAGCAGGAACACTTCCCGATTCCCGACCCCGACCCGATCGACTTTCTGCACTACGTGATGGAATCGCGCGGCCTTGCGCGCAAAGACCTTGAGCCCTACATCGGCTCACGCGCCCGCGTCGCCGAAGTGCTCAACCGCGTGCGGCCGTTGTCGCTGGAAATGATTCGCAATCTTGCGGAGGGGTTGAAGATTGCGGCGGATGTATTGGTGCAGCGTTACAAGCTGGCGGCCTGAGAGGCGCTCCGACCAACTCGATGGTCAACAAAAACATGACAGCCTCGCCGGAGACATGTTTTTGGCATGCATTTGGCAGTTATCAATAATCCGCTTCGATCCCGCGACTACCGCAATGTCAGTGCCGCCTCAAGTCCGCTGCCGCGGCGGATACACCATCATCGCCAGCATCACGATCGGCAGTTTGAGCAGTGCTTCGGGCCCGTGCGGCACGTCGCCGTCGAAGGTGATCGAGTCGCCCGGTCCGAGGGTGAAGGTGTGGCTGCCGTGGCGGTAACGGATCCGGCCTTCGAGGATGTGGATGAATTCGATGCCTTCGTGCTTGAACGAAGGAAACACCTCGCTGGCGTCATTGAGAGTCACCAGAAACGGTTCGAAGGGCTTGTGCGGCCCGCGGTGCGAATACAGCAGGTGATAGGTGTGGCCCTTCTTGGTGCCGCGCCGCACGACTTCGAGTCCGCCGTTTTTCGGCACGAACTGCACCTCGCCTTCGGGTGAATCGAAGTCGCGCATCAGGTCGGCCACGCCCACGCCGAGGCAGCGTGACAGTGAGAGCAGGGATTCGAGACTGGCCGAGACCTGGGCATTCTCGATTTTCGACAGCATGCCCTGTGAGAGGTCGGACTGGCGCGCCAGGTCGGCGATAGTGAGGCCGCGCTGCCTGCGCAGTTCGTGCACGGTGGCGCCGATGTGGCGGTCAAGCGCCTTGGGCTGGCTTGCCGCGGGCGCTGCGTCCGCCTGTGGTGCGGCCCTGGCTTGACGTGGCATGGCGTAAAACGAGATAGTAAGGATTGCCTGGGGATATGGGACGGATCGCCCGAAGACGATACGCAGTATACCCCAAGGCTGCGATGAGGTTTCCTGCCAATAAACAAATAGTGCCTGAAAGTGTTGACACCCGCCGCCCTGCTGCCTAGACTTTGCGGGGTCAAAGTCTCGCTGAAAGCTCCCGCCATGCCGTGGCGCCTGCTGCGCTTCGCCCTGTCTTCAAAGCATCCGGAGCCGCGTATGTTCACCGAGCATGCATCGCTCAGGAAGGCCTACGACGTGGTCATCATCGGCGCCGGCGGGCATGGCCTGGCCGCGGCCTACTACCTGGCGCGCGACCACGGCATCAGCAACATCGCGGTGCTGGAAAAGGGCTACATCGGCGGCGGCAACACCGGGCGCAACACCACCATCATCCGCTCCAATTACCTGACGCCCGAGGGTGTGAAGTTCTACGACAAGAGCCTCGACCTGTACCAGGATCTGTCGCAGGATTTCGACCTCAACCTGTTCTATTCCACCCGCGGCCATTTCACCCTGGCGCATACCGATGCGGCCATGCGCACCTGCCGCTGGCGCGCCGAAGTCAACAAGCACTACGGGGTCGACAGCGAGGTGGTGGATGCCAGGGCGGTGCAGGAGGCCTGCCCGCAGATGGACATCACCTGCGCCGGCCATGCGCCCATTCTCGGCGCCCTGTATCACGCGCCCGGCTCGATCGCGCGGCATGACGCGGTGGCCTGGGGCTACGGCCGCGGCGCCGACATGCGCGGGGTGGAAATCCACCAGCAGACCGAGGTGCGCGGCATCAAGGTCGAAGGCGGGCGGGTGCGCGGTGTCGAGACCAGCCGCGGCTTCATCGAAACCGGCAAGGTCCTGTGCGCGGTGGCCGGGTCCACCCCGCGCATGCTCGACATGGTGGGGCTGGACAGCCCGATCTTCATCCACCCGTTGCAGGCGATGGTGAGCGAGCCGGTCAAGGCGTGGCTCGATCCCATCCTGGTCTCCGGTTCGCTGCACATTTATGTCAGCCAGACCGCGCGCGGCGAACTGGTGATGGGCGCCTCGCTCGACCCCTACGAACTGCATTCGACGCGCTCGACGCTGGATTTTGTCGAGTCGCTGTCGGCCCACATGCTCGACATGTTCCCGTTCTTGTCCGAGGTGAAGGTCAATCGTCAATGGGCCGGCATGGCCGACATGACGCCGGATTTCACCCCCATCATGGGCAAGACCCCGGTGGAAGGTTTTTACCTGGATGCCGGCTGGGGTACCTGGGGCTTCAAGGCCACGCCGGTGGCGGGCTGGACCATGAGCCATACGGTGGCCAACGACCGCAACCATGAGCTGATCGAAGGCTTCGGTCTCGACCGTTTCGCGCGCTATGCGCTCACCGGCGAGAAGGGCGCCGCCTCGGTCGGGCATTGAGGCTGGTGCGAACGCGATGAAGATCATGACCTGCCCGATCAACGGCGCGCGCCCGGTGAGTGAATTCGCCTATGCGGGTGCGCTGCGCGACATGCCCGATCCCGCTACCGCCACAGACGAGCAGTGGGCCGCCTATGTGTTCAACAAACAAGGCAAGGCCGGCATCAAGCGCGAGTGGTGGTATCACATCGCCTCCGGCGTGTGGTTCATCGCCGAGCGCGATACCGCGGCGGACCGGGTAATCCGCACCTACCTTTTCGGCAAGGAGGCCGCATGAAGCGCCTGCCGCCGCAGCCGGACGAATGGATCGACCGCAGCCGCACACTGGATTTCCGCTTCGAGGGGCGCGCTGTGAATGGCTTTGCCGGCGATACGCTGGCCAGTGCGCTGCTGGCTGCGGGCGAAGCGTTTCTCGGGCGCAGTTTCAAGTATCACCGGCCGCGCAGCGTGCTCTCGCTGGCCAACCATGACGTCAATGCGCTGATGCAGGTGACGCACAAGGGCCATTCGCGCCCGAACGTGCGTGCCGACGTGACGCCCCTGGCCGGCGGCGAGGTGGTGACGGCGGTCAACACCTTCGGCGGGTTGGCTGCCGACAAGGGGCGTTTTCTTGACCGCCTGGGCGCCTTTCTGCCGGTCGGCTTCTATTACAAGGCCTTCTACAGCAAGCGCTGGTTCCCCTACTGGGAGCGCATGTTCCGCTTCATGACCGGCCTGGGCCGGGTCGATGTCGCTGCGCCGCGCGTGCGCACGCCCAAGCGTTACGCTTTCTGCGATGTGCTGGTGGTGGGCGGCGGACCGTCCGGTCTGGCGGCGGCGCTGGCGGCCGCCGACGCGGGTGCGAAGGTGGTGCTGGTGGACGAGAACCAGCAGGTCGGCGGCAGCGGGCTCTTCGCGCTGGGTGCCGATGCCGCGCAGCATAAGCAGATGAACGAGCTCGTGCTGGCGATCCGGTCGAACCGGCGCATCGAGGTGATGACCGGTTGTTTCGCCAGCGGCTATTACACGGACCATTGGGTGCCGATCGTCACGCCTACATGTATCGTCAAGATGCGCGCCGCTGCCGTGGTGCTGGCCGGTGGCGCCTATGAGCAGCCGGCGGTATTCCGCAACAACGACCTGCCGGGCGTGATGCTGGGGTCGGCAGCGCAGCGCCTGATTCACCGCTACGCAGTCAAGCCTTGCGAGCGCGCTGTCGTGTTCGCCGGCAACGACGACGCCTATCGCGTCGCCGCCGATCTTGCCGCGGTGGGGGTAGTCATCGCGGCGATCGTCGACCTGCGGCCCGCTGCGCCCAACAGCGTGCCGGCTGGCGTAGAGGTGCGGCGCGGCATGGCGGTGGTCGAGGCGCTGGCGGACCGGCGCGGCCTTCTCCGCGGCGTGCGCATCGCGACGCCTGCGGCCGACGGCACCTGGGACCATGCTGCAACCGAGGAAATCGCCTGTGACGGCCTGATGGTGTCGGTCGGGTTTGCGCCAGCGTTGGCGCTTGCCTATCAGGCCGGCGCGCGCATGCGCTTCGACATGCAGACACAGCAATTCGTGCCGGCCACGCTGCCCGACGGATTGTTCGTCTGCGGTCGCGCCAATGGCATCCATACTCTTCCGTTGAAGCTTGCCGATGGCGCCGAAGCCGGCGCGGCGGCGGCCGCGGTGGCGCACGGCCTGGCGCCGCACCCGCGCGCAGCCATGATCGAGACGGCACAGCCCTCGCACCCGTACCCGATCTTCGAACATCCGCGCGGCCGCAACTTCGTCGATTTCGATGAAGACCTGCAATTGAAGGATTTCTTCAACGCCGCCCAGGAAGGCTACGACAACATCGAGTTGCTGAAGCGCTTCTCCACCGTCGGCATGGGGCCCTCGCAGGGCAAGCATTCGAACATGAATGCGATCCGCATCCTGGCGAAAATCCGCGGCGAACCGGTGGAGAAGGTCGGTACCACCACCTCGCGTCCGATGTTCCATCCGGTGCCGATGGCGCATCTGGCGGGGCGTGCCTTCCAGGTCGAGCGCAGCACGCCATTGCACGCGCGGCACGTCGCGGCAGGGGCGGTCTGGATGCCGGCCGGGCAGTGGCAGCGCCCGGAGTACTACGCGGTGGCTGGCCTCCGGCGCGAGGCGGCGATCACCGCTGAGGTGGTGGCCGTGCGCGAAGCGGCCGGGCTGATCGATGTCGGCACGCTGGGCAAGATCGAGGTCTACGGGCCGGACGCAGCCCTGTTTCTCGAGCGGGTCTATACCGGGCGCTTCGCCAACCTGAAGGTCGGCATGACGCGCTACGGCCTGATGGTCGATGAATCCGCCGTCGTCATCGACGACGGCGTCATCGCGCGCTTGAGCGAAGAGCATTTCTATTTCACCACCACCACCAGCGGCAGCGCCACGGTGTATCGCGAATTGACGCGCTGGAACACGATCTGGGGCCTGAACGTCGGCATCACCAACCTGACCGGCCATCTGGCGGCGATGAACCTGGCCGGTCCGGCGGCGCGCCGCATCCTCAAAACGCTCACCGACGGCAATCTGTCGGACGCGCTGTTCCCCTATCTCGGTGCGCGTGAAATGCGGGTGGCTGGCGTTGCGGCGCGCCTGTTGCGGGTCGGGTTCGTAGGCGAACTCGGGTACGAGCTGCATATGGCGGCCGATTGCGCGCCGCATGTGTGGGACGCGCTGACGAGTGCCGGCAAACCGTTCGGCATGCGCCCTTTCGGGGTCGAGGCGCAACGCCTGCTGCGGCTGGAAAAAGGCCATGTGATCATCGGCCAGGACACCGACGGCCTGACCAATCCGCTCGAGGCTTCGATGCAGTGGGCCGTGAAGATGGACAAACCGTTTTTTGTCGGCCAGCGTTCGCTGCAAATCCTGGCCAAACAGCCATTGCGGCAAAAGCTGGTCGGTTTTGTGCTGGCCGACGATGCCACCGGCGTGCCCAAGGAGTGTCATCTGGTGATCGAAGCCGGCGCCATCGCCGGCAGGGTGACCTCGATCGCCCATTCGCCGACCTTGAAGCGGGTCATCGGCATGGCGCTGATAGCGCCGGAACTGGCCACGCCCGGCCGCAGTCTGAAAATTCGCATCGACGGCGCGCTTGAGATTGAAGCCGTCGTCACCGACCTGCCGTTCTACGACAAGGACGGCGGCCGCCAGCGCATCGCCGACGGGGTCGATATGTTGGGAGAGGCCGCATGACCAGCGGGGCGATCATGCCGGAACGGGTCTCGCCGGTCCACGCCGTGGTGGCCGCGACGGCTACGCGCTGGACCACCAGAAACCGCATGGCGCTGGCGGCGGATTTCGCCGACATGGCGCGCACGGCGCTGCCGGTATGGCTGATGGACGTCTCGCATCGTTTCCGCTTCGGCTTCAAGGGCGCAGGCGCGCCCGCCTGGTGCAGCGCGCAGGGCCTGACACTGCCGGGGGCGCCCAACACCTGGGCGCAGATGCAGGGCGGCGGCCTGGTGGGCAGGCTTGCTTTCACCGAGTTCTACGTCGAACATGAAGACGAGGCTCTGGTCACGCGTCTCACCGACGCGCTGGGGCGCGGCGTCCAGATGCCTGCCGGCGGGGTCTATCCCGTGCATCGGCGCGATGCCGGCATACTGCTGGGCGGGGCGCGGGCACAGGACGTGCTGGTGCAGGTGTGCAACGTGAATTTCGGCGCCGTCGATGTCGGCGCCATGCCGCTCATCATGACCCTGATGGTCGGCGTTGCGGTGACGGTCTTCCCGATGATCGAAGGCGACCAGACGGTCTATCGCATGGCATGTGACCCAACGTTCGCGCCCCATCTCTGGAGCACGCTTGCGGAAATCGCGGCCGATTGCGGCGGCGCGTCGCTCGTGACATTGTGACCTTGCCTGAGAGGGCCCCATTGCATTGCCAAATCCGGAAAGGACCGCCATGACCAAAGAGCAGGCCAAGAAGTTCTTCAAGCAGCACGGCATCAAGTTCATCCTGGCCCAATTCGTCGATATCCATGGCGCGGCCAAGAGCAAGGCGGTGCCGGTGGAGCATCTCGACATGGTGCTGGGCGACGGCGCCGGGTTCGCCGGCTTTGCCATGTGGGGCTTCGGCATGCAGCCCAACAGCCAGGACTACATGGCCGTGGGCGACCTTGCCACCCTGGCGCCGATGCCGTGGATGCCGGGCTTCGCGCGCATGGCCTGCTACGGCCATGTCAAGGGCAAGCCTTACGAATACTGCTCGCGCGTCATGCTCAAGCGGAACCTCGATGCGCTGGCCAAGAAGGGCATGACGCTCTACACCGGCATCGAGCCCGAGTTCTTCCTGTTGAAGCGCGACGCCGAAGGCACGCTCGCGCCGGTGGATGCCAGCGACAACTTGGACAAGCCCTGCTACGACTACAAGGGCCTGTCGCGTCAGGCCGAGTTCCTCACTCGGGTAGTGGAAGGCGGGCGCGCCGGCGGGCTCGACATCTATCAGGTGGATCATGAAGACGGCAATGGCCAGTTCGAGGTCAACTTCACCTATGCCGACGGCCTCACCTCGGCTGACAACCTGACGTTTTTCAAGATGGCGGCCAGCGAGATCGCGCACCAGATGGGCATGATCGCCACCTTCATGCCCAAGCCGTTTTCGGATCGCACCGGCACCGGCGCGCATTTCCACATTTCGATCGGCGACAAGAAAACCAAAAACCTGTTTCATGACCCGAAGGACAAACATGGCCTGGGCTTGTCGCAAATGGGCTACTGGTTCACCGGCGGGGTGCTCAAGCATGCGCGCGCGCTGGCGGCGATCTGCGCCCCGACGGTCAATTCCTACAAACGCCTGGTGGTCGGCCGCGCACTCTCCGGCGCCACCTGGGCGCCGGCCTACGTGAGCTACGGCGACAATAACCGCAGCGCCTGCGTGCGCATTCCGTACGGGCGGCTCGAGTTCCGCCTGCCCGATGGCGGCTGCAATCCCTATCTCGCCACCGCGGCGTTGCTGGCGGCCGGAATGGACGGCGTGGCCAGGAAGCTCGACCCGGGTGCGCCCAACAACGAGAACCTCTACACCTGGTCGCCGGAGAAGCTGAAGAAGAGCGGCATCGAACTGCTGCCGCAAAACCTGGCCGAGGCGCTCGACGCATTGGAGGGCGATACGGTGATCCGCGAAGCGCTCGGCGCGAACCTGTTCGACGAATACCTGACCCTGAAGCGGATGGAATGGGTCGAGTACTCGCGCCACGTGTCGAGCTGGGAACAAACGCGTTACCTGGAATTTTTCTAGCAGGGCAAAAGCGGAGATTCGGCTTATGTGTGGAATCGTGGGGTTGCTGGTCAAGAAACCGGCGTTGCGGCTGCGCCTGGGCGAACTGATGCTGCCGATGCTGATCGGCATGACCGAGCGCGGGCCGGATTCGGCCGGTATGGCGGTATTCACCGAGCCGGTGGCCGATGGGCTGCACAAGCTCTCGCTGTTCTCGGGCGAGGGCGCGGCAGGGGCGAAGTACGACTGGGCCGCCCTGGAGGCGAAGCTGCGCGCGAATTGCGATCCGGCCGCGCGCCTGTTCGTCAAGGCAAACCATGCGGTCCTGGGCATCGCCCGGCCGGTCGCCGAGGTCAAGGCCTGGCTCAAGGCCAACGCGTCTGTCATTCAGGTGTTGTCTTCGGGCACATCGATCGACCTGTACAAAGACGTGGGCCTGCCGGCCGATATCGCCCGCCGCTACGATTTCGGCGCGCTGGCCGGCACCCATCTGGTGGGCCACACTCGCATGGCCACGGAATCCGCCGTCACGGTGGAAAACGCCCATCCCTACACCGCGGGGCTGGACTGGTGCCTGGTGCACAACGGTTCGTTGTCCAATCCACATCAGCTGCGCCGCCAACTCGAGCCCCTGGGCATCGAGTTCGACGGCGATTGCGACACCGAAGCGGCTTGCCGCTATCTCGAATGGCGCATGCGCGAAGGCGATGACCTGGAGGCAGCGTTGCACAAGGGCTTCGAGGCCTTTGACGGCTTTTTCACCTTTCTCATGGGCACGCGCGACAAGCTCGCGCTGGTGCGCGACCCCTTCGCCTGCAAGCCCGCCATCGTTGCCGAAACCGACGACTATGTGGCCATCGCCTCGGAATTTCGTTCGCTCGCCCATCTGCCGGACGTGAAGCACGCGCAGCTTTTCGAGCCCAAGCCCGAGCACATCTACTCGTGGAGCATTTGAAGATGAAGATGGATGCACCCGATGCGGTGCTGTTCGATCTCGCCCAAACGCCGGTGCGCGAGTTGAACCAGTTCCTGCATGGCGATCTCGCCGGCGTCAAGCGGGTGGTGGTGGGCAACCCGGACGGCGCCCACTCGATCGCCGTCGGTGTCGACGCCGCGGTCGAGGTTTTGATCGATGGACACGCCGGCTACTACGCCGCCGGCATGAACAAGCATGCCGCGGTCACCATCGCCGGCAATGCCGGGCCGGGGGTAGCCGAGAACATGATGTCGGGCACGGTGCGGGTGAAGGGCTTTGCCAGCGTCTCGGCGGGCGCTTCGGCCAACGGCGGGCTCCTGGTAATCGAAGGCGATGCGGGGTTGCGCTGCGGCATCTCGCTCAAGGGCGCCGACATCGTCGTCGGCGGCGACGTCGGCGCCTTCTCCGCCTTCATGGCACAGGCCGGGCGCATCGTGGTGTGCGGCAATGCGGCCGAGAACCTCGGCGATTCGCTCTACGAGGCGGTGCTGTATGTAAAAGGGGAGGTCAAGTCGCTCGGCGCCGACGCCCGGTTCGAGCCGATGACCGAGGGCGATTTCTCGGCCGTGGCAGAGCTTTTGGCCGCAGCCGGGCTCAAGCATGACGCCAGGACGTTCAAGCGCATCGCCTCGGCCAAGCAGCTCTACCACTGGAACGCCGACGCCAATCAGGAATACTAGAAATGAAGATCAACGACATTCCGGTGCACACGGTCGGGCGCGAGCAAAGCGCGACCTTTGACCGCAAGACGATCGACTACATCCAGCATGCCTCGGCCAGCGGCCTGTACGAAATTCGCGGCCTCGGCGCCAAGCGCGCGCTGCCGCATTTCGACGACCTGCTGTTCCTGGGCGCGTCGCTGTCGCGCTACCCGCTCGAAGGCTATCGCGAGAAGTGCAGCAGCAAGACCGTGCTGGGCACCCGCTTCGCCAAAAATCCGGTGGAGTTGGAGATGCCCATCACCATCGCCGGCATGAGCTTCGGCGCGCTCTCGGCCAACGTCAAGGAAGCGCTGGGGCGCGCGGCCACGGCCGCCGGCACCTCGACTACCACCGGCGACGGCGGCATGACCGAGGAAGAGCGCCGCTCGTCCAAGACGCTCGTCTACCAGTGCCTGCCCTCGCGCTACGGCTTCAACCCGGACGATGTGCGCCGTGCCGATGCCATCGAGGTGGTAATCGGGCAGGGCGCCAAGCCCGGCGGCGGCGGCATGCTGCTGGGGCAGAAGATCAATCCGCGCGTGGCGAAAATGCGCGTGCTGCCCGAAGGCGTCGACCAGCGCTCGGCCGCGCGCCATCCCGACTGGACCGGCCCGGACGATCTCACCATCAAGATCATCGAGCTGCGCGAAATCACCGACTGGCGCATTCCGATCTATGTGAAGATCGGCGCGACGCGGGTGTTCAACGACGTCAAGCTGGCGGTGCATTCGGGGGCGGACGTGGTGGTGGTCGACGGCATGCAGGGCGGCACCGCGGCCACGCAAACCACGTTTATTGAAAACGTCGGCATCCCCACGCTGGCTGCGGTGCGCCAGGCCGTCGATGCGCTCGAAGACCTCAACATGAAAGGCCGCGTGCAGTTGGTTGTGTCGGGCGGCATCCGCACCGGTGCGGACGTGGCCAAGGCGCTGGCGCTGGGCGCGGACGCGGTGTCGATCGGCCAGGGCATCCTGTTCTCGCTCGGCTGCAATGCCGACACCTATGTGCAGGGCGGCCGCCACATCAGCGCGATCGACGACTACGCGCGACTGGGCACTGCACCCGGCTACTGCCATCACTGTCATACCGGCCAGTGTCCGACCGGAGTCACCACCCAGGATCCGCTGCTGGAAAAGCGCCTGGAGCCCGATGTCGGCGCGCAGCGGGTGCGCAACTACCTGAAGACCATGAACATGGAACTGACCACCATCGCGCGCGCCTGCGGCAAGCAGAATGTGCATCATCTGGAGCGCGAGGATCTGGTGGCGCTGACGGTGGAAGCGGCGGCGATGGCGGGCGTGCCGCTGGCGGGAACGAGCTGGATTCCCGGGCGCAATTGAAACAGCGTCCCAACAAGAGCTTTGGCGGCGCACACTGCCGCGATTTCCTGAAAGATGCCAGTGGCAGCCGAATCGATTCTTGAGGTTGACACCCTTGGCGCCTTTTGCCGCCATACCCATGTCGAGATCGCCGGTGCCGCTTCAGGGCCGCTTGTCGGCATGCGCTTCGGCGTCAAGGACCTGTATCACATCACCGGCACACGTAGCGGTTTCGGCCATCCGGTATGGCTCCAAACGCATGAAGCGGCGAAGGTGACCGCTACTGCGGTGACGCGCCTTGTCGCCGCCGGCGCCCGCGTGGTCGGCAAGACCCAGTGCGACGAACTCTGCTACAGCTTGAACGGCATCAACAAGCACTACGGCACGCCGGTCAACGTGAATGCGCCCGGCCGGATTCCGGGCGGATCTTCGAGTGGTTCGGCAGCGGCGGTGGCGGGCGGCCTGGTCGACTTCGCGCTCGGCAGCGACACCGGCGGCTCGGTGCGGGTGCCGGCTTCGTACTGCGGCATTCTCGGCATGCGTCCGACCTGGGGCGCGGTGCCGCTCGATGGCGCGATTCCATTCGCACCGAGTTACGACACGCCGGGCTGGTTCGCCACCGAGCCGGCGCTGTTGGAAAGCGTGGGGCGCGTGCTGCTGGCCGACGCCGCTGCGGCTGCGGCGCCCGGCGCCTTGCTGGTCGCAGACGATGCTTTTGCGCATGCTGATCCGGCCGCCCGTGCCGCGCTCCTGGCCGCGCTTGACGGCATCCGCGCGCTGTTTCCTGCCGCCGACAACATTACCCTGGTGCCGGCGGGCATCGACGCATGGATGAACGACTTTCGCGTCATCCAGGGTTCGGAAATCTGGGTCACCCATCGCGAATGGATCGCCAGCCTCTCGCCAGATTTCGGGGCGGGCATCAAGGAGCGTTTCGTGTGGGCCTCGACCATCACCGAAGCGGCAGCGGCTGCGGCCTCGGCACGTCGCGTCGCCATCCGCGCTCGCCTTGACGCGCTGCTGGAAGGCAATCGCGTGCTGGCCATCCCGACTACGCCGGGCGTGGCGCCGCCTATCGGCATGGCGGTAGGCGAACTGGAGCGCTGGCGCAATCGCGCGCTCGGTTTGCTGTGCATCGGCGGCCATGCCGGTCTGCCGCAGGTGAGCTTGCCGCTGGCGCGGGTCGATGGTTTGCCGATCGGCGTGTCGCTGTTGGCCGCGCGCGGCAATGACACCATGTTGCTGGAACTGGCCTGCAAGTTGCGAGAGCACTTGCGGCGGGCGATGGCCGGGTAAAGACTTTGCTTTGCCATCTGGCGCTCGGGCGACGGCACTTACAGTGGCACCGGCGCCTGCTGGAACTCGGCATTCCCACCGCAGCGGCTACCGACAACATTCCTTACGATCCGTTCTTCACCCTGTGGGTGATGACAGCGCGCCAGGAACGCACGACAGGCCAGGTGCTCGGCCAGGGGCAGTGTGTCGATGTCGAGTCGGCCCTGCGCCTGCTTACCGTGGCCGGCGCGCGCCTCACGTTTGACGAAGACAAAAAGGGTCCGTTGATCGCGGGCTATCTCGCCGACATGGCGGTATTGTCGGAAAGCCCGCTTGCTTGCGGGGCGGCAGGCCTGCGCGGCATTCGCGCCGACTGCAGCAGCGTCGGCGGGCGCATCGTGCACGCAAGGGCTTGAGCGGCCCGCTCAGGTTCGCAAACCCGTCGATCCGGGAGCCACCCGCCCGCGACGCCGCGCCATGCAGCGACCGAGCAGATTGTCTGTGCGTCAGGTCACATTGCGTGCAAGTCTGGCGCATTCTTCTTCCATCTTGTGGCCGGGCTCACACGAGCGCACCGGCCCTGTTGAATTCCCGAACATCGCCCCTACCTTGATGGGAAGGCAGGATTGCGGTCCGTGGCGCCACCGGCGCGCGCGCGCCGGTTCTTGCCGTACTTGCGGGGGTGTCATGGGAGTGCGCAATTCGACCGCTTTGATGTGGGCGCAAGCCAGCGCGGTGCTCGACCAGGCCGAACGCATGCACCGACAGTTCTTCCACCTGGCGTCCCCGGCGGTCGGCCAGGCGGTATGGGAACCGCCGGTCGATGTGTTCGAAGACGAGCGCGAGGTGCTGGTGACGGTGGCGCTGCCGGGTGTTCAGGAGGATCGGGTCGAGGTCACGCTCGGGCCCGGTTTCCTGCTGATCCGGGCCGAGCGGCGCATGCCGTCTGCCGGCGCCGGGCGCGCGGTGCATCGGCTTGAAATTCCCTACGGCAGGTTCGAGCGACGCATTGGCCTGCCGGTTTGTCGGATCGAGGGTGCGGCACGAGAGTTGATTGACGGCTGTCTGGTGGTGAGGCTTTTCAAGGTGGAAAACACATGAACGAAGATATGCTGATGCCCGAACCGCTCGGTCTTGATTCCGGGGTGCGAGTGGCGCCCGCCGCCCTCGCGGCCGCGCCACCGAAGGCCGATACGCCCCGATCCCTCCCGGACGATGCGCTCATCATCCTGCCGGTGCGTGAGGTGGTGCTGTTTCCCGGCGCGGTCATGCCGCTGATGATCGGGCGCGAGCGCTCGCGCGCGGCGGCGCTGGAAGCCGCACGCCTGCAGCGCCCGCTGGGGATCCTCCTGCAAAGCAAGCCGGAAGTGGACCTGCCGGGCGCCGAGGACATGCATTGGGTCGGCACCAGCGCCAGCGTGCTGCGCTACCTCACCGGGCCCGACGGCACGCATCATGTGGTGTGCCAGGGCGTGCAGCGCTTTCGCGTTCTGCAGTTCCTCGAAGGCTTTCCATTCACCGTGGCGCGGGTGGAATACGTAGCCGAGCCGGCCCAGGCCGACCCCGACATCGAAGGCCGTGCCTTCAATCTGAAGCAGCGCGCGATTGAAATCCTGCAACTGTTGCCGCAGGTGCCCGAAGAGCTGGTGGCCGCGCTGCAGGGCGTGGAGGGCGCTTCCCGCCTGGCCGACTACATTTCCGGTCTGATGGATATCAGCATTGCCGAGAAGCAGAAGCTGCTCGAATCCTTCGACCTCAAGGCGCGCCTGGATCGGCTGCTGGAGCTGCTGTCGCATCGCATCGAGGTGCTCAAGGTGTCGCGCGACATCGACGCCAAAACCCGCGAATCGATCGACGGGCGCAATCGCGAGCACCTGTTGCGCGAGCAGATGCGCGCGATCCGCAAGGAGCTTGGCGACGACGACGACGGCAAGGCGGAAATCGACGAGCTGGAAAAGGCCATCGATGCGGCGAAGATGCCGGAGGACGTCGACAAACAAGCGCGCAAGGAATTGAAACGCCTGGCGCGCATGCCCGACAGTTCGAGCGAGCACTCGATGGTGCGTGCCTATCTGGACTGGCTGATCGAATTGCCGTGGGCGGCCGAGGCCGGTGCCGGCATCGACATCGCCGAGTCGCGCCGCATTCTCGATGCCGACCACTATGGCTTAGACAAGGTCAAGAAGCGCATCCTCGAATACCTGGCGGTGAAAAAGCTCAACCCGGCCGGCAAGAGCCCGATCCTGTGTTTCGTCGGCCCGCCCGGCGTGGGCAAGACCTCGCTCGGCCAGAGCATCGCCAAGGCCACCGGACGCAAGTTCGTGCGGGTGAGTCTGGGCGGGGTGCACGACGAGGCCGAGATGCGTGGCCATCGCCGCACCTACATCGGCGCCTTGCCGGGCACCATCATCCAGAACCTGCGCAAGATCGGTACACGCAACTGCGTGATGATGTTGGACGAGATCGACAAGCTCGGTGCTGGCGGCTTCCACGGCGACCCGGCCGCAGCCTTGCTCGAAGTGCTCGACCCCGAACAGAACGCGACCTTCCGCGACAACTACCTGGGTGTGCCGTTCGATCTGTCGGGGGTGATGTTCGTTTGCACCGCCAACGTGCTCGACACCATGCCGGGCCCGCTGCGTGACCGCATGGAGATCATCCAGCTGCCCGGCTATACCGCGCAGGAGAAGCTGCAGATCGCGCGCCGCTACCTGGTGGCGCGGCAGCTGGAAGCCACCGGACTGGATGCCGAAAAATGCGCCATCGACGATGCGGCCCTGCTGGCCATCATCGAGGACTACACCCGCGAGGCCGGGGTGCGCAATCTCGAACGCGAAATCGGCAAGGTATTTCGCAATGTCGCCGTGCGCATCGCCGAAGGAACCGCGGCGGAAGTGAAGGTCGTGCCAGCCGACCTGGCGGCGCTCCTCGGTGCGCAGAAGTTCGAGGCCGATGTTGCCATGCGCACTGCTGTGCCGGGGGTGGCCACCGGCCTGGCCTGGACGCCGGTGGGTGGCGACATCCTGTTCATCGAGGCCACGCGCATGGCCGGCAACGGCCGCCTGATCCTCACCGGTCAACTGGGCGACGTGATGAAGGAAAGTGCGCAGGCCGCCTTGTCCCTGATCAAGGGGCGAGCGGCTTCGCTTAGCATCGGTGCGGAAGCGTTGCGCAAGTCGGACATCCATGTGCATGTGCCGGCGGGTGCCACGCCCAAGGACGGGCCCAGCGCCGGCGTGGCGATGTATACCGCTCTGGCCTCGCTATTGACCAACCGTCCGGTGCGCAACGATGTCGCGATGACCGGCGAGATCAGCCTGCGTGGCCTGGTGCTGCCAATCGGCGGGGTCAAGGAAAAGGTGCTGGCGGCTCTGCGCGCCGGCATCACCACCGTGATGCTGCCGGCGCGCAACAAGCGCGACCTGGAAGACATTCCGGCCGAGGCGCGCGAGAAGATCCGCTTCGTCTGGCTGGAACGGGTGGAAGACGCACTGGAGACCGCGCTGGCGGTACCGGCCGTGGAAGAACTGGCGGTCGCGGCATAAGGCGGGCAGCCGGCAAGGCGGCCGCCGCGCGCTTGCACCGCAAGCCGGCATGTTTCCGGACGCGGACCAACGCACGCGATTGACCAGACTGTTGGCAAGATCGCAGTTGTCATCGCGGGTGCCCAGGTGTTGCGTACGATGTCGCTGCCCCCGGGGATGGCCCGGCTCTGGAACCTCCGTGTCTTGGCGTCGAAGCGCACCACCGTGCCGGGGCTGGTGTTGGACTCGCTGCACCAGAGATATCCCTGAACGCGGAAATGCCGCAAAGCGCAGATTTCGGCCCGCTGGGCGAAACTCATTGGTCGACCTGACGTTCACGCCGGACCAGCCCGGCCGCTTCGGTTTTCAGCGTGGCAGGGTCATGGGTCCGCCGGCGTCAGCGCGCCTGCAAAGGCATGGAAATCCAGAAAGAAAGTTCCTAGAACTATTGTTGACTAATTTAGTCAGATATAATCATGCGGCTGGACGTTGCATCGATGAAAATCGCAAGCAATTGTTTTAAAAGGAAAAGTAATGAAACTCACAACCAAGGGGCGTTTCGCGCTCAGCGCCCTGGCCGATCTGGCGATGCAGCCCGGCGGCGCATCGGTGACATTGGCCGGGATCAGCGCCCGCCAGAAGATTTCGCTTTCCTACCTTGAGCAACTGTTTGGAAAACTGCGGCGCCATGACATCGTAGTCAGCATGCGCGGGCCCGGCGGCGGCTACCGGCTCGCGCGCAGCCCGGCCGACATTTCGATTGCCGACATCGTGCTCGCGGTCGATGAACCGCTGGACCCGCGCGCAGTCGAGCAGCGGGCGAATCCGGCAAACGCGAGACAGTGCAAGGCCAACGAACTGTGGAACGGGCTTGGTGACCTCATTCTGGGTTTCCTCGCCGCCACGTCGCTTCGGCAATTGGTGGAAGACCATGTGCCGGAGCGCAAGGCAATGTCCTCGCTGGCCGACATGGGTGCCGGCATGAACACGCGGCGCGGCGCGGCCGTCGGAGCGACTGCCCAGGCTGCGCGTTAGAAACTGCATTCCCGGCCCGCCTCTGCGCCTTGGCGCAGGTGCGGACCACCCTGCATTGCCAAGGAGTATCAAACCGTGTCTCTCACATTCAGCAAATCGGCAGCCAGACAGATCAAGGGTCAAATCGCCAAACGCGGCAAGGGCATCGGGCTGCGCGTCGGGGTGCGCAAGGTCGGCTGTTCCGGCTTCGCCTATACCTTCGACTATGCCGAGGAGGCGCGTGCCGACGACCAGACCTTTGAAGCGCATGACGCGCTGCTGGTGGTGGCCACCGACGACATGTCTTTTCTCGCAGGCTCCCATCTCGATTATGTCAAGGAAGGCTTGAAGGAAATGTTCAAGCTCGACAACCCGAACATCGACGCCACCTGCGGCTGTGGCGAAAGTTTCAACCTGAAGGCCGCGGCCGCCGCCACGACCTGAGCGAAGAAGACCGTCCCATGAGCGCAGCCCTGCAGAACCTGGTCAACCAGCCGTACAAACACGGGTTCGTCACCGACATCGAGTCCGATGTCGCGCCCAAAGGCCTCGGCGAAGACACCATCCGGCTGATCTCCTCCAAGAAGGCCGAACCCGAGTGGCTGCTCGACTTCCGCCTCAAGGCCTACCGCCATTGGCTGCAGATGACCGAGCCGGCCTGGCCCAACGTCACCTATCCGAAGATCGACTTCCAGACCATCAGCTACTACGCCGCGCCCAAGCCGAAGGCCAAACTTGCCAGCATGGACGAGGTCGATCCCGAGCTTCTGCGCACCTTCGAGAAGCTCGGCGTGCCCATGCATGAACGCGCGGCCCTGGCGGGCGTGGCGGTCGACGTGATCTTCGACAGCGTGTCGGTGGCCACCACCTACAAGCACAAGCTGGCCGAGGTGGGCATTATTTTCTGCTCGATCTCGGAGGCCGTGCGCGAGCATCCCGAACTGGTCAGGCAGTACATGGGCAGCGTGGTGCCGGCGGGCGACAACTACTACGCCGCGCTCAATTCCGCGGTCTTCACCGACGGCTCGTTCTGCTTCATTCCCAAGGGCGTCAAGTGCCCGATGGACCTGTCGACCTACTTTCGTATCAACACCGAAGGCTCGGGCCAGTTCGAACGCACCCTCATCATCGCCGAGGACGGCGCGTCGGTCTCCTACCTCGAAGGCTGCACCGCGCCGCGCTTCGACACCAACCAACTGCACGCGGCGGTGGTGGAACTGGTGGCACTGGACAATGCCGACATCAAGTACTCGACGGTGCAGAACTGGTACGCCGGCGACGAAAACGGCCTGGGCGGCATCTACAATTTCGTCACCAAGCGCGGCCTGTGCAAGGGCGTCAATTCACGCATCTCGTGGACCCAGGTGGAAACCGGCTCGGCGATTACCTGGAAGTATCCGAGCTGCATCCTGCGTGGCGACAATTCGGTCGGCGAGTTCTATTCCGTCGCCCTCACCAATCACTACCAGCAGGCCGATACCGGCACCAAGATGATCCACATCGGGCGCAATACGCGCAGCACGATTGTAAGCAAGGGCATCTCGGCCGGACATTCCAGCAACAGCTATCGCGGTCAGGTGAAGATCATGCCGCGCGCGGAAGGCGCGCGCAACTATTCGCAGTGCGACTCCATGCTCATCGGCGACGCATGCAGCGCCAGCACCTTCCCCTACATCGAGGTGCGCAACCCGGGCGCCAAGGTGGAGCATGAGGCTTCCACCTCGAAAATCGGCGAGGAGCAATTGTTCTATTTCGCCCAGCGCGGCGTCGGCGCCGAACAGGCCGTGTCGATGATCATCAACGGCTTTTGCAAGGAAGTGTTCCAGCAGTTGCCGATGGAGTTCGCCGTCGAGGCCACCCAGCTTCTCGGGCTGAAACTCGAAGGGAGCGTCGGATGATCCGCGCGAACGCAGAAACCCTGCTCGAGGTGCGCGGGCTGTGCGCGTCGGTCGAGGGAGTGGCCATCCTCAAGGACATGAGCCTCACCGTCAAGCGCGGCGAAGTGCATGCCCTGATGGGTCCGAACGGCTCCGGCAAGAGCACCTTCGCCAAGATATTGGCGGGCCACCCGGCCTACCAGGTGACAGGCGGCAGCGCGACCTTCGAGGGCGTCGACCTCTTCGCCCTCAAACCGGAGGAGCGCGCGCGCGCCGGCGTGTTCCTCGGTTTCCAGTACCCGATCGAGATTCCCGGCGTGGCCAACAGCCAGTTTTTGCGCCTGACCTACAACACCGTGCAGGCGCAACGCGGCCGCGAAGAACTCGATCCGCTGGAGTTCGACGACCTCGTGCGCGAGAAGATGAAGCTCCTGGAAATGAACCCCGATTTCCTCGACCGCAGCGTCAATGAAGGATTTTCCGGCGGCGAAAAAAAGCGCAACGAGATTCTGCAGATGGCGCTGCTCGATCCGCGCCTGGCGGTTCTCGACGAGACCGATTCAGGTCTCGATATCGACGCGCTGCGCATTGTCGCCTCAGGCATCAATGCGCTTGGCACCCCCGACAATGCCGTGCTGCTGGTGACCCACTACCAGCGCCTGCTCAACTACATCGTGCCTGATTACGTCCATGTGATGAGTGCGGGCCGCATCATCCGGACCGGCGGGCGCGAACTCGCTCTCGAACTCGAAGCGCGCGGCTATGACTGGGTAAGCGCCGCAAGCGGCGCTGCGGCGGGAGCGCCGGCATGAGCACGCCGGTGGCCATCGCCGGCGGCACCGCGACTGCGGCTGGCGATTTCCTCAAGCGTTTGCTCAAGGGGCAGACGCAGGCGCTGGAGCGCGCCCCTGACTGGTTCACCCGGCTGCGCTCGGCGGCGGTCGATCGGGTCGGGGCCCTGAAAGTGCCGAGCATGCGCGACGAGGAATGGCGCTTCACCGATATCGCACCCCTGACCGGCCGCGCGTTTGAACCGGTGCAAACCGCGCCGACCCTGTCGCAGGCCGACATCGCGCGTTTCAATATCGAAGAAGCCACGCATCGTCTGGTGTTCGTCGATGGCGTGTTTGCGCCCGCGTTGTCGGCCGGCGTGGACGGGCCCGGCCTGCAGGTGACGACCCTGGCCCAGGCGCTGGCTGTGCGCACCCCCGGCATCGAGGCCCACCTGGGTATCCATGCGGGGTATCAAGACCAGCTTTTCAGCGCACTCAACACCGCCTTCCTGCGTGACGGCGCGCTGGTCATGGTGCCACCCGAGACAGCCGTGGCCGAACCGGTGCACCTGCTGTTCATCGCCACCCGCAAGGACGGCGCTTACCATCCGCGCTGCCTGGTGTCGGCCGCTCCCGGCAGCGCGGTGACGGTAGTCGAGGACTATGTCGCGCTCACCGACGAAGCCTATTTCACCAATGCGGTGACCGAAATCGTGGTGGCCGACAACGCGCGCGTCACCCATGTCAGGGTTCAGCGCGAAAGCGGCGCGGCGTTTCACATCGGCCGCTGCGCGGTATCGCTGGGGCGCGCCGCCGCCTATCGCTCGGTCGCTGTCGCGCTCGGCGCGCGCATCTCGCGCCTTGACCATTGCGTGACGCAGGCCGGCAGCGGCAGCGAGTGCACGCTCGATGCGCTGGCGCTGATCGGCGCCAGGCAGATCGCCGACACCCACAGCGTCATCGATCACGGGCAGGCGCACGGCACCAGCCGGCAATTGCACAAATGCATCGTCGGCGCCGCCGCGCAGGCAGTGTTCAACGGCAAGGTGCTGGTGCGCCGAGGTGCGCAGAAGACCGATTCCGCGCAGTCCAGCCGCAACCTTCTGCTCTCGCCCAAGGCGCGCGTCGATACCAAACCGCAACTCGAGATCTTCGCCGACGACGTCAAGTGCGCGCACGGCGCCACCGTCGGCCAGCTCGACGCCGACCAGGTGTTCTACCTGCAAAGCCGCGGCCTGTCGGAAGCCGCGGCCAAGAGCCTGCTCACCTATGCCTTCGGCGCCGAGATCATCGACCGCATACCCATCACAACCCTCAAGGCGCGCCTCGGCGAGGCCGTGCTTGCCAACACTGCAGGGACCCCATGACAGCAAGCGCACGCGAGCAGCCGGTGGAAGCCGGACTCGACACGACGGCGATCCGCGCCGATTTTCCTATCCTCGGGCTCGCAGTCGAAGGCAAGCCGCTGGTCTATCTCGACAACGCCGCCTCCAGCCAGATGCCGCAGCCGGTGATCGACCGGATGGTGCGCTACCAGACCAGCGAGCATGCCAACATCCATCGCGCGGTGCACTACCTGTCGGAGACGGCGACGCGCGAATACGAGGCGGCGCGCGCCAGGCTGGCGCGCTTCATCAACGCTCGTGAAGAGCGCGAGGTGATCTTCACCAGCGGCACGACCGAAGCGATCAACCTGGTGATGCACGGCTATGGCCGTCGCTTCATCGGCGCCGGCGACGAGATCATCCTCACGACGCTGGAGCACCATTCCAACATCGTGCCCTGGCAGATGCTGGCCGAGGAGAAGGGCGCAGTCATCCGCGTGGTGCCGATCAATGACGCCGGCGAACTGCTGATCGACGACTACGAGGCGCTCTTCAATGCGCACACCCGTCTGGTGTGCATGACCCACGTGTCGAATGCGCTCGGCAGCGTCAATCCGGTCAGGCGCATGATCGATTTCGCGCATGCGAAGGGCGTTCCGGTGCTGGTCGACGGCGCCCAGGCTGTGCCGCACATGCGGGTCGACGTGCAGGCCCTGGATTGCGACTTCTATGCGTTTTCCGGCCACAAGCTGTGCGGCCCGACCGGTATTGGTGTGCTCTATGGTCGCGCCGAGCTGCTGGAGAAAATGCAGCCCTTCAAGGGCGGCGGCGACATGATCCTGTCGGTCACCTTCGAGAAGACCACCTATGCCGGGATCCCGCAAAAATTCGAGGCCGGCACGCCGCCGATCGCCGCCGCCATCGTTCTGGGCGCGGCCATCGACTATCTCTCGGGGATCGGCATGGACGCGATCGCCGCGCACGAGCATGACCTGCTGGCCTACGCCAGCGCCGAGGTGGCACGGATTCCCGGCGTGCGCATCGTCGGCACCGCGCGCGAGAAGGCCGCGGTGCTGTCGTTCGTGATTCAGGGTGTGCACCCGCACGATGTCGGCACGCTGCTCAACCAGGAGGGCATCGCCGTGCGCACCGGGCATCATTGCGCCCAGCCGGTGATGCGGCGCTTCTCGCTGGCGGCGACCTCACGCGCGTCGTTCGCTTTCTACAACACCCATGCCGAGGTCGATGCGCTGGTGGCCGGCATCCGCATGGTGCAGAAGGTGTTCACGTAATGGCCGACAGCAGGGCGCTCTACCAGGAGGTGATCCTGGACCACAACAAGAAGCCGCGCAACTATGGCACGCTCGATCACGCGACCCATCGCGCCTACGGCCACAATCCCCTGTGCGGCGACCACCTCAAGGTCGGGCTCACGCTCGCGGGCGAGCGTATCGACGCCATCGGCTTCGAGGGCGAATCCTGCGCCATCTGCAAGGCCTCGGCCTCGATGATGACGACCGTGGTCAAGGGCCGGCTGCGCGCGGAAGTCGAGGCGCTGATCGGCGAGTTTCGCGACATGACCACCGGCAAGCTCGATGTCGCGGGGCCGCATCACCTCGGCCGCCTCACCGTTTTCGCCGGCGTGCGCGACCTGCCGACCCGCGTCAAATGCGCCATCCTGCCGTGGCACACCCTGCACGCGGCACTCAATGCCGTGCCCGTGGTTTCCACCGAGTCCGACGGCGACCCCATGCACGCCCCGATCGGCGATGCCTGAAGCGAATCCATGCCGAAAATCGACGACATCGAAGACACGCCGAACCCGAACGCGAAAAAGTTCATCCTCAAGGAGCCGTTGACCTGGGGCATTTCGCGATCCTTCGAAAATGCCGGGCAGGCCGCCACCGATCCGCTGGCTGCGGCCCTGTTCGATCTGGAGCATGTGACCAACGTGTTTTATGTCGACCGCTGGCTCACTGTCACCCAGGATGGCCGTGCCGACTGGCGCGAACTTTCGCGCGACATCGCCGGTCCGCTGCGGGCGGCCCCGGCTGCAAGCGAAGCTTCGGAGCACTTCGCGCAGTCGGTTCAGCCTACGCTGGACGACATGGCGCCGGAAGACCGGGCGCGCCTGGAGCAGATCAATACCCTGCTCGACGCCCAGATCCGGCCCTATCTGCAGGGCGACGGCGGCGATCTGTACGTGCTGAGCCTTACAGGCAAGCGCCTGGTGGTGCACTACCAGGGCGCCTGCGGCAGCTGCCCGAGCTCGCTTTCCGGCACTCTCGCCGGGATCGAAAATCTGCTGCGCACCATCGAGCCGGACATCGAGGTCACGGCGGTCTGATTGCCGGTCCTGGCGGGACGCAATTGCGCCGGGTTGACGTCGACGCGCTGCGTTGTGGCGCTTGCGGGGTGTCATTTGCTCAGTACTGCTGCCGATCGGCTCGAACGCACTTTGGCGGGGCAAGGTGTTCGCGCGTTCCGCGCGGATAAAAAAAAGCCTCCGAAATCCGGAGGCCAAACCATGCCGGTCATGCGCACGGAGGAGGAGACAAACCGATTGCGCTAGACGCGCGGCATTTCCGAATACAGGCTCGGCTGCCAGTGCGCATGAATCTGACTTGCCCAAGCCTGGTCGGCCATGTTGGGCCAATGGTCCTTGTCGAAACCGGGGGCCGCTTTGAGGCGCTCGTTTTCCACGTTGAGGGTGAAGCGCTTGTTCTCGGTGTCGAGTTTCAGCGCGCCCCAGGGCACCGCGAACAGCTTGTCGCCCATGCCGAGAAATCCGCCGAAGGAGAGCACTGCGTAGCCCACCTTGCCGGTGCGCATGTCGAGCATGATTTCCTTGATGTCGCCCAGGTCGTCGCCATTCGGGTTGTAGACGTCGTTGCCGATCAGGGTGTCGGCGCCCATCAGTTCGGGACCCGGCCCGCTGCGTGTATCCGGCCCTGCGTCGGTCCTGGAGGCGCGCTTGTACATGCCGTAAGTGTCGCGTTCTTCGTAGTTCATATCGCTTTCCTTTGATATCTGTTTAGACGGGCTTGCTTGTGTTGCTCTTGGCATCGGCCTTGATGTCGCCGTAAGCCGCCTGCACTTTGCCGACGACTTTCTGAACCTTGCCGCGTTGTTCAAGCGTGGGGTTGCCAACGGCTTTGCCGGTGGTTTCCTTGATCTTGCCGCCAGCTTCCTTGATGCGGCCCTTGACCTGATCCTTGTTCATGCTGATCTCCTGACGAGTGAGTTGCGAGACGGTCCCGGGCACGGAATTCTGACGCCCTAGGCGCAGAATAGGCACGCCGCATGGCGTGGTCTGTGTGGTAGCGAACACTGGCGAAATTGGTGATCCCGCCTCCGGCGCAAGCAGGTCCGCGCGTTGCATCCTGTGTGCGCAAGCGCACTGACATCTTCAGGTCGGAGCCTGATGATTGAGGCAGTCCCACACGGCTCTCATGCGTGCAGGGCCTGAAGATGCGACGCGTTCGATCAAACCGGGTCGGCGTGGACGTATACGAAACCTCTAAAGGAACCACTATGTCAAATTCATTCATGCGCCGCATCGCCACTCTCGTCGCCTTCATCGGCTTCGCAACTTTCGCCGGCTGCGCCTCGACCGGCAAGTCGGCGAGTGTGGGCGAATACGTCGACGACACCGTCATCACCACCAAGGTCAAGGCTGCGGTGCTCAACGAACCGACCCTCAAGTCGGCCGAGATAAATGTCGAGACGTTCAAGGGCCGGGTGCAGTTGAGCGGCTTCGTCAGGTCGCGCGCCGATATCGACCGTGCGGTCGCCGTCGCACGCACCGTTGCCGG
>ENA-ORBV01003941-ORBV01003941.1-microbial-mat-metagenome-genome-assembly--contig:-NODE-3941-length-29101-cov-5.253997_pt1 | contig 29101 bp, 20 predicted proteins | sample MGYA00237777_ERZ505514 | MGnify/ENA primary metagenome ERZ505514 (study PRJEB26160, sample SAMN06269048) | microbial mat metagenome | isolation source: Oligotrophic lake microbial mat | place... | reverse complement strand
CGTCAAGGCGGAGTTGCTCGACCCCAAGGTGTCGGCGGGGATCGCGACCGAGTTCGAAGAGTTCTACAAGGGCAGCGACCGCAAGGCGTCCACGACGCTGGTGTTCGTCAAGATGCTCACCAAACTCCTGAAGGACAAGGAAATCGGCAAGTTCGTTGTGCCGATTGTGCCGGATGAAGCGCGCACCTTCGGCATGGAATCGCTTTTCAAACAGGTCGGCATCTACTCGAGCATCGGCCAGCTCTACGAGCCGGTCGACATCGCGCAGTTGCTGCACTACAAGGAAGCGAAGGACGGTCAGATCCTCGAAGAGGGCATCACCGAGGCCGGATCGATCGCCTCGTGGATCGCGGCCGGCACGGCGTATGCCGCACACGGGGTCTACATGATTCCGTTCTTCATCTTCTATTCGATGTTTGGCTTCCAGCGCATCGGCGACTTCATCTGGGCCGCCGCCGACGCCCGCTGCCGGGGCTTCCTGCTGGGAGGCACCGCCGGTCGCACGACGCTCGCGGGTGAAGGCCTGCAGCACCAGGACGGCCAGAGCCACGTGCTCGCATTGTCGGTGCCGACATGCAAATCGTACGACCCGGCCTACGCGTATGAACTGGCCACGATCGTCGAGGACGGCATCAAGCGGATGTATGTCAACGGCGAAGACTGCTTCTACTACATCACCGTGATGAACGAGCAGTACGAGATGCCCGAGATGCCCGCCGACTCGAAGGCCGGGATCATCAAGGGGCTGTATCGCTTCAACACCGCGAAGGACGCCAAGAAGGCCAAACATCGCGCACAACTGCTGGGCAGCGGCACGATTCTCAACGAGGTCCTCAAGGCGCAGGGCATGCTCGCTGACTACGGTGTGGCGGCCGACGTGTGGAGCGCGACCAGCTACAACGAGCTCTATCGTGACGGTCACGCGGCCGATCGGTGGAACCGCCTGCATCCGACTGAAAAACAGCGCGTGCCGTATGTGACCGAGTGCCTCGCGAAGACCGAGGGTGTCGTCGTCGCCGCGAGTGACTACTTGAAGAGCCAGCCCGACATGATTTCGCGCTGGGTGGGGCGTCCGATGGTCACACTCGGCACCGATGGCTTCGGTCGCTCGGAAGACCGACAGTCGCTGCGCGACTTCTTCGAAGTCGACGCGCGCTACATCGTCATTGCGACCCTCTCGGCACTGCTGCAGAAGGGCGAGATTGAGGCCAAGGTGGTGGCCAAGGCCATCGCGGACCTGGGCATCAACCCCGACAAGCTCAACCCGGCGATTTCGTAAGCAAAGGATCTGTTGATGGCATCTGAATTCAAAGTTCCAGAGCTGGGCGAAAACGTCGAAAAGGGCGATGTCGTCCGTATCATGGTCAAGGCCGGTGATGTGATCACCGTCGACCAGCCGATCTTCGAGCTGGAAACCGACAAGGCCACGATCGAAGTTCCATCCACGGTGGCCGGCACCGTCGTCGAGATGAAAATCACACAGGGCGACAAGGTCAAACCTGGCCAGGTCGTGCTGACGGTGGACGGGGGAACGACGCCGGCGAAGGACGAGCCGGCGAAGGACGAGCCGGCGAAGGACGAACCGACGAAGGACGAACCGAAGTCCCAAGGTTCCGAGGTTGCCGCGGTCCAGGAGTCCAAAGGTCCGGAGGTCCAGGAGTCCAAGGTCGTGAACATTGCGTCGGCGCGGCCCATCGACTCGCGTCCTGCTGACGCGCTCGCTCAGGGCAAGCCCTTGGTCTCGGGGCCAGCCGTTCCGGCGGCACCCTCGGTGCGTCGCTTTGCTCGTGAGCTCGGTGTCGACATCGGCCAGGTTTCTGGCAGCGGCCCCGGTGGTCGCATCGGTCAGGAAGACGTCAAGGCGTTCGTGAAGTCGACGATGACCTCAGGAGGTCCGGCGGCAGGTGGACGCGTGAGTTATGCGCCGCTTCCCGACTTTTCGAAGTGGGGAAGTGTCGAGAGCAAACCGATGTCGAACATCCGTCGCAAAACGGCGGAGCATCTCAGCAGCGCCTGGATGGCCCCTCACGTCACCCAGAACGACAAGGCCGATCTGTCGGGCTTTGAAGCGTTCCGTGATGCGTATGGCGCCCGCGTGGAGAAGGCCGGCGGCAAGCTGACCATCACCGCGGTGATCATCAAGATCCTCGCGGCGGCCATGGACAAATATCCGCAGTTCGCCTCGTCGGCAGACATGGCGAACAACGCGATCGTGTTCAAGTCCTATCGCCACATTGGTGTGGCCGTGGATACGCCCAACGGTCTGCTCGTGCCGGTGATCCGGGATGTGAATACGAAGACCATCACCCAGATTGCGATCGACCTGGCCTCGCTGTCGCAGAAGGCGCGTGACAAAAAGCTCAGCCTCGACGAAATGTCGGGCGGTGTGATGTCGGTGACCAACCTCGGCGGCATCGGCGGCACATCGTTCACGCCGATCGTCAACACGCCTGAGGTCGCGATTCTCGGGATGTCACGCGGCGGCATCGAACCGGTGTGGGACGGCTCGCAGTTTGTGCCCAAGCCCATGTTGCCGCTGTCGTTGTCGTACGACCACCGCGTCATCGATGGCGCCGACGCCGCACGCTTCCTCCGCTTCATCGCTGAAGCGCTGGAGCAGCCGCTGACGATGGTGCTGTAAGGGCTTTTTTCACAGAGAGGCACTGGGCACGGAGCATCAGCTTTTTCTTTGAAGAAAATATTCCTCCGTGTCTTCGCGCCTCCCTGTTCACCGTTTATTTGATGGGAACTGATATGTCGTCTTCAACACAGTTGGTAGTCATCGGTGGCGGACCTGGCGGGTATGCGGCCGCGTTTTACGGGGCGGACCTTGGCATGCAGGTCACGCTTGTGGACATGGAACCGAACCCCGGCGGTGTGTGCCTGTATCGCGGATGTATTCCGTCGAAGGCGCTGCTGCACGTGGCCAAGGTCGCGAGCGAAGCCAAACACGCGTCACACTGGGGCCTGACCTACGCTGAACCGACGATTGACCTCGACAAATTGCGGTCGTTCAAAGACGGTGTGGTCACCAAGCTGACCGGTGGACTGGGACAGCTCTCCAGGCAGCGCAAGATCACGTTCATTCAAGGCAAGGCGTCGTTTGTGGACGCGAAGAACCTGTCGATCGAACTGGCGGCCGGCGGCACCCAGGCGCTCGCATTCGAAAGCGCGATTATCGCCACCGGGTCGTATCCAACGCGTATCCCTGGTCTCGACATCACGAGTGACCGTCTGATGGATTCCACCGGCGCGCTCGACCTGCCGGACATTCCAAAGACGTTGCTCGTCGTCGGTGGCGGCTACATCGGCCTGGAACTCGGCTCGGTGTACGCGGCGCTTGGCACCAAGGTCACCGTCGTCGAAATGACCGACGGCCTGCTGCCAGGCGCGGATCGCGATCTGGTCACCTTCCTCGCGCGTCGCCTTGAGACGACGATGGACAAGATTCTGCTCAAGACCAAGGTCACGGGGATGAAGGAAGCCAAGAACGGCATCACGGTCTCAATGGAAAGTGCCGACCCTGCGGCAGGCTCAGGGCAAGCGGCCGCCACTGAAAACACCTATGACCGCGTCCTGGTCTCCATCGGTCGTCGTCCCAACTCGGCGATCCCCGGGCTCGACAAGGCCGGCGTGAAGGTCAGCGACAAGGGTTTCATCACGGTGGACTCGGCGATGCGGACCAACATTGCGGGTATCTCGGCGGTTGGTGACGTGGTGGGTGAGCCGATGCTCGCGCACAAGGCGTCACATGAAGCCAAGGTGGCCGTCGAAGCCATCCTCGGGCACAAGGTGGCGTTTGAGCCGCAAGCGATTCCCGCCGTGGTGTTCACGGACCCCGAGGTCGCGTGGTGTGGTCTGACGGAAAGTGACGCCAAGAAACAGGGGCGCAAGGTTGAAATTGCGAAGTTCCCGTGGGCGGCGCTCGGCCGTGCGCTTGCGATCGACCGTCCGGATGGCATGACCAAGCTGGTGATTGATCCCGAGACCGAACGCATCCTCGGCGTGGGCATCGTGGGCGCCGGCGCCGGTGAGCTCATCGCGGAAGGTGTGCTCGCGGTCGAGATGGCCGCCCTGGCGTCGGACCTCAAGCTCTCGATTCACCCGCATCCGACGATGTCGGAGACGTTGATGGAGGCGGCTGAGGTATTCTTTGGCCACTCGACACACGTGTATCGTCCCAAGAAAAAGTAGGAGCGAGTCATGGCGCAGGCGAAGGTCACAAAAGTCGGTCGCAACGATCTCTGTTCGTGCGGGAGCGGCAAAAAGTACAAGAAGTGCTGCGAGGCCAAGGAAGGCCGGAGCCTCGGCTCCACGCTGATGCTGGTGCTCATCAGTCTGATCCTCGGCGCGGGCCTGATTGCCGCCGTCAGCAACTTCACGACCGAAACCACCCACGTCGCCAAGACCAGCGGCGTCTGGGACCCCGTCCACGGGCATTACCACTGACGTGGGAATGAGCCAATTGGGCCAATGAGGCAATGAGGCAATGCATTGGCCCATTGCCCCATTGCCCCATTAACGTGAATACTACCTGCCGAGGTGCGGGATGGGTCGAGCGGGTTTTGGTGGTTGTCTTGTCCTAGGTGCTGCGATCGTGGTGGCACCTGTCGTTCTGATGGCGCAGGCGCAGCGGCCGCCAGACCTGGTTGCCGCCAAGTTCGAACGGAGTCCGACCCAGCCGATCGACGAGGAGTACACGAAGAAGATCCGCGAGTACACCACCGAGTCGTTTTTCCTGTCGCCGATGGTGGACTACCTGCCGGCGTCCAAGGACGTGCCGACACCGATGGCGGTCCTGGGCAACGTCGCCGGCGCACCCGGCAAGTTGCCCTACACCAAAGAAGTCCACGACTACATGCGCCTGCTGGCGAAAGCGTCGCCGCGTGTGCGTGTGATGACGATCGGGCAGTCCGAGGAGGGCCGCGAAATGATCGCGGTGGCCGTGGCGTCCGAGGCGGTGCTCGCGCGCATGGACGCCAACCGCGCGAATCTCGAAAAACTCGCCGACCCGCGCACCATCAAGATGAACGACACCGAGGCGCTCCGGTTGGCGGGGGAGACCACTCCGGTGTACTACATCACCGGCGCGATTCACTCGCCTGAGAGTGGATCGCCGACGGCGCTGATGGAGCTGGCGTATCGGCTGGCGGTCGACGACAGCGCGTACGTGCGCAACATTCGCGACAACCTCATCACGCTCATCACACCGGTGGTGGAAACTGACGGCCGTGATCGCATGGTCGACCTCTACGAGTACGGGAAAAAGTATCCCGACCGCACGGTGCCGAATCTGCTCTATTGGGGCAAATACGTCGCGCACGACAACAATCGTGACGCGATGGGGATGACGCTCAAGCTCACCGAGAACGTCCTGAACACGTTCATCGATCACAAGGCGCAGGTCCTGCATGACCTGCACGAGTCGGTCGCGTACCTCTACGACAACACGATTGGCGACGGGCCGTACAACGCGTGGTTGGATCCGATTCTCACCAACGAATGGCAGCTGGTCGGCTGGCACAACGTGAACGAGATGACGCGCATGGGGATGCCCGGCGTGTTTGCGTTCGGCACGTTTGACACGTGGTCGCCAGGCTACCTCATGTTTATCGCGGCGACCCACAACGGCATCAGTCGCCTCTATGAAACGTTTGGCAACGGCGGCAACGCGGACACCCGCGAACGCACCCTGAGTGCCGCGCAGACGTCGCGCACCTGGTATCGGCAGAATCCGCCGCTCCCGAAGGTGATGTGGTCGCTGCGCAACAACAATAACTATCAGCAGACGGGACTGCTCGTGTCCCTCGGGTACTTCGCGAACAACCGGCGTCAGTTTTTGTGGAACTTCTACGAAAAGAGCAAGCGGTCGATCCTCAAGGCGTCCACCGAAGGCCCTGCCGCGTATGTGCTGCCGGCGAGTGATCCGCGTCTGGGCACGCAGGCCGAACTCCTTCGTGTACTACAGAAGCAGCGCGTGGAAGTGTCGCGCGCGGTCGGGCCGTTCTCAGTGGAAGTCCCCGTTCGCCTGACGGCTGGCTCAGGTGGTGGACGAGGGGGACGTGGCGGAGAGGCCCCCGAGGCCGACGCGGCTCCACCGCGACGGACAGAGAAGCGTGATTTTCCGGCCGGGTCCTACATCATCCGCATGGACCAGCCGTATTCGCGCATCGCGGACGCGTTGTTTGATCACCAGTACTGGTCGCCCGACGACCCGCAGGACAATCCGTACGACGACACCGGCTGGACGTTCCCCGAATCCTTCAACGTGCAGGCGATCCGTGTGATGGACACGCAGGTCCTTGAAGTCCCGGTCGAGCGGGTGCCTGGAGCGGTGCGTGCCGTGGGGGGGCTTGCAGGCAGTACGGGACCCGCAGCCCAGCGCACGACGAGTGGAACGGGCGTGGCGGCCTCCAATGCCACTGTGTTCGCCGTCAACCACAACGCGGACAACGCGATCTTCGCGCTGCGGTACCGCCTCGCGAAGGCTGACATTGTGGTGGCGGAGGAGCCGTTTGAGAGCGCTGGGGTGAAGTTTAATCGCGGGTCGTTCATCATCAAGGGCATTGCCGAAGGGGAGCTCGACAAAGAAGCGGCAGCGCTCGGGGTGCGTGTCCATGCCCTGACGAGCACGCCGCAGGTGGCGACACACCCGGCGAGAGCCGCACGGGTGGCGCTCATGCACACGTGGTCGAGCACCCAGACCGAAGGCTGGTGGCGCATCGCCCTGGACTCGGTCGGCATTCCCTACGACTACATCTCCACGCAGGAGGTGGCGCGTGATGCGAACCTGCGCGCGAAGTACGACGTGATCCTGTTTGGCCCCGGTGGTGGCAACAGCCAGTCGATCATCAACGGCATGCCGATGTGGCGTGGACCGATGCCGTGGAGGCAGTCGGCGGACACGCCGAACATCGGCACGTACGCGCAAACCGACGACATGCGTCCTGGTCTTGGTCTCCAGGGCCTGATGCACCTGCAGAACTTCGTGAAAGACGGTGGCGTGTATATCGGCGCCACCAGCAGCGCAACCTTCGCCATCGACAACGGCATGACCCATGGCGTCTCGTCCGTCAGTGCCGGCACAGGCTCGCGCGTGGTCGGCAGTCTGCTGCGCACCAAAATTGTCGACTCCACCAGTCCCATCGTCTACGGCATCCAGGACAACCTCGCCGTGTACAGCGATGCCGGCGCGACGTTCAGCGTGAGTGCGATGGCAGGCGGCGGCCGGGGTGGTGGTGGCGGAGGGGGTGGTCGCGGCGGCGGTGCCGGGCCTCGCGCGACTGGCCGCGGATTGCCCGATGAGCAGGACCAGCCGCAGGGGCGTCCGGCCATTGATCCGCGCTTCGAGGCGACAGCCGCGCCGAGGGTCGAGCCCTGGGAGTACGCGAAGCCGACCGACGAGCAACTGCGCAGCCCGCTGAGCATCATTCCGCCGCAGTATCGCCCGCGTGTGGCATTGCGGTTCGCCGAGCAGAATCAGCTCCTCGCGAGTGGACTCCTGCAGGGCGGCGGCGACATCGCGCAACGCCCCGTCGTCGTGGATGTGCCGGTCGAGAAGGGGCACGTGGTGTTGTTCGCCAACAACCCGCTGTATCGCGGCACCACCGTCGGCAGTTACGCGCTGGTGCTCAACACGATCATCAACTTCGACTCGCTGAATGCCGGCCGCAAGCCCGACGACAAGTAGCTACGAAAGCACCGCCTGCGCCGCGCGGCGACCGGAGACCATCGCGCCATTGATCGACGCGTTATCCATGTGGTCCCCGCAGACGAAAAGTCCGGGCGCGCGGCGCACGTCGCGCTCGGGCGTGGCCAGCGCCGGCGCGGCTTGATTGGGCAGGGCATAGGGGATGCGATAGGTCCGCAGGTGGTGCCAGTCAGTCACCTGGGATCCGAACCACGACTGAAGCTGGTCCAGCACGGCCGGGGGGGCAAAAGCCGCCTGTGTGAGGTCATCGGCGGGTGCACAGCCGAGCAGGGTGGCCGAGATCAACGTCTGTCCTTCCGGGGCGTAGTCCGGCGACACCACCGACGGTACACACAGGTTGTTGACCGGGCCCGTGCCATCACCGTTGAGCACGAGCATCGGGGCGGTGCTGGGTGGGCGCGGGGCGGAGAAGTACAGACACGTCACGCCCTGGCCCTCCGCGCGGACGTGCTCGCCCAGCAGCCGTGCCGCCGCCGGGCCCTCGGTGGCGACGATCACCGCGCGCGCACGCAGGGTGTCTCCGCCGTCCAGTCGCACCTGACCGGGCGTGACCTCAATGACGCGGGTGTTGAGGCGGATGGTGGCGGGCGGCAGGGCCGCGGCGAGCTGCTTCGGGATTTCTCCCATGCCGAGCGCCGGCAGGACCGCGTTGCCCGTGGAGAACATGCGGAAGACAAACTCGAACATCCGGCTCGACGTGCGGAGCTCCGGTTCGAGGAAGATGCCGCCGAGGAAGGGCCGGAAGAACCGGTCGATGATCACGTCGGAGAGCCCCGCCTGTCGCAGCGCGTTGAGGGTGGTGGTCTCCGGGCTGCGGAACCGATCCTCGAGGGTGCCCTGAAGTGCGCGTCGTCGAATCGTGGCGACTTTCAGTTTGTCGGTGAGGGTGCCGATGGGATTGCCCAGTGAACCGATGGCGGCCAGGGGCCGGCGCCAGGGGTCGTTCAGCTCGTGGAAGCGTCCCTCGAAGTGCACCATCGCTCCAGGCAGGAACGCCTTCAGGTCCAGCGCCGCGTAGTCGAGCACCGTCGCCGCTTCCGGGTAGGCGTCGAGCAGCACCTGAAAGCCGCGATCCAGGCGGAAGCCGTCCACGGTGTCGGTCCGCACCCGGCCACCCACCGCGTCACCGGCTTCAAGGATGGTCACGGTCCGCCCCGCCGCGTGCAGCGTGCGCGCCGCACACAGACCCGCGAGGCCGCCTCCAACAATCAGGACATCGGGCGTCATCGAAATTCTTACGCACCCCTTCGGGATTCGGATGCAGCAGAGCAGGTACAGTTTGTGGAGATGGAGTCGGAGTGGTGGATCGCCCTCGGCGCGGCTGTCGGCGTGGGGATGTTGTCTGGCGCTGTGCCAATCGCGGCGGCGGAAGCCACCGCACTCGGGGCCGCGGCCGTGCCCTCTCCCACACTTCGCATGGCCGTGATCGTGGCCTTTACCGCTGGACACGTCCTCGGCAAGGGACTGTGGTACTGGCTGGGCACACTCGAGCGGCGCGTCACACGGCCGTCCCTGCGGGCCTGGATCGACCGCGCGCATACGCTCGCCGCGCAACACCCGACCCTGGGCTTGAGCGTCACCTTCAGCAGCGCCACCATCTCACTCCCGCCGTTTCACCTGATGGCCGTGACCGCCGGCCTCGTTCGGACACCGGTCGCGCCGTTTTTTCTGGTCGCCTTCGCCGGGCGCCTCGTGCGCTTCAGCCTAATCGCCGCCTCACCGGCGGTGTTGCAGTGGCTGTGGCCCTGGTGACCACCATCGACCCACGTCAGTCGCGCGTGTACCACCACGCCCATGCGATCAGCAGTCCCTGCATCGGGAGGCGCAGCCAGAGGAGCACCGTCGGCACGGAAGGATAAAACTCCTCGGGATTAAGCGCCATGTGCAGGTTGGCAGGGACGATGGCGACCAGCAGCGCCACCAGCCCCCAGGCCGCGAGGCGTGACCACCGCCGCCTCAACAACATCCCGCCAAGCACCGCCTCTGCCACGCCGCTCAGATAGACCAGCGCCAGATGCCAGGGCAGATACGGCGGCATCATGCGGACGTAAAAATCCGGATCGATGAAGTGGTTGAGGCCGGCGAGCACAAAGGCCGTACCGAAGACATAGCGGGTGACGGTCTTCACGTGTCCACCATACCGCAGGCACGATCTTTGCGCTTGCATTCCACCCGACGACGATGCCACCGTCGTCGTCGGGGTACTCACATGGGGCATGCACACGTGCGGAGGCGTCGTCTGGACGGGCGACGAGAGCGGATGACGTTATACGAGTATTTTCAGACGCCGGAAACGGTGACGCCACAGGAGCTGATCTATGGCGCCGTGCGGGTGGCTGAATCGCCGTCGCCGATTCACCAACACGCAGTCGGCTCGTTGTTTCTGGCGCTGCACGCGCATCTGGCGAAGGCGGGTGCGGGCAAGGTGTGGCTGGCCCCGTTGGACGTGATTCTGGATGCCGACGCGGCGTTGGTGGTGCAGCCCGATTTGTTCGTGATCCTCAAGGGTGGGGCGGCCATCGTGGAGGATCGTGTGTACGGTCCGCCCGATGTGGTCGTGGAGGTGCTGTCGCCACGGCCGCGGATCGGCGAACTAGCCGAGCGCGTGGCATGGTTTCAGCACTACGGCGTCCGCGAATGTTGGCTGGTGCACCAGATCACCGGAACGGTCAACGTCCTGGGCTTTGAGGGCGGTCGACTGGTGTCGGAAACGACCCACCACCGTGAGGAACCCATCGCGTCAGCGGTGTTGCCGGATTTCGACCACAGCCTGACGTCGATCGTGGGCTACATGGGCTAGGTGTGTACTGGGCGGACCACTTACGACACGCCGCCCTTGTCCTTGACCTTCTCGGGCTCCTGGTCGTAGCCAACGCCCGGACCGACGCGGTCGCTCACCTGGTCGCCTTTTGCGCCTTCGTGCACATCGGGATTGGCGCGCTCGGGCGCCTCCGGGTCCGGCACGTCGGTGTCAGGCACGTCTGGCACGTCGGTGGGCGGCACCTCGGGCGGATTGACGCGTTCGTCGATGTTCGGGTTGTGGCTCGGATTCGTCATCACTTGAATCTACGAGATGAGATCCATGGTGCGCTGTGCACTTTGATTCAGTCGGAGCGAAGGGCGTCCTGGGGGCGGACCGCGCGGGTGCCGATGGTGTCTCGCGTGAGGGTCAGCGCCCCCTGAGGAACACCAGCCCTCCGGAGACTGAACCGGAGACCACGTCGATCTTGCCGTCGCCATCGAGGTCCACAAAGCGGGGGACCGAGACGTGGGGCAGGTCGAGGGCGAAGCCGTCGTAGGGTGCGAACTTCGGGTTGACCTTGGTGCCGGTGTTGCGGAAGGTCAGCGTGGGGCTGGCCTCCTGGCCGAGCACGATGTCGAGCAGCCCATCGCCATCGATATCGAAGAGGACCGGTGCACTGCGTCTCACCGCCTTCACGTCGTCGAGCCGTTCGGTCACGAGTTCGAAGCGGGCGTTGGTGCGTGAGCCCGTGTTGCGGTAAAAGATGACCACGCCGTTGGAGGTGCCGAGGAAGAGATCAAGGTCGCCATCGCCATCGATGTCGGCGAGCGTGGGGATGACGTTGCTGGCACGCGGCGGGGCGATGGTGCGCTGCGGATCCTGCACCCAGGAGGGTACGGCCTTGGTGCCCTCGTTCCGGTAGAACAGGACGTCCTGATTCCAGGTGCCGAGGAGCATGTCGAGGTCGCCGTCGCCATCGAGATCGCCGAGGGTGGGCGCGAGGTGATACGCGGCGTTCATGTCGACCGAGGTGGTCTGCCGGAACCGAGGAGTCTTGGCCGTGCCTTCGTTGATGAAAGTGGTCAGTCGACCAGAGTCTCCTTTGACCGGGTCGATCTTGTTGCCGACGAGCATGTCGAGGTCACCGTCCCCGTCGATGTCGCCGAATGTGGGGACGGTTTCGCTGCCGAGGTCGATCACGTCGAGGTACCGCTTCGATCGCAGCTCGAAGGCATTGGTCGCGGTGCGTTCCCAGAAGTAGAGGTTGTCGGCCGACGTGCCGACCGGATTAAACGCGCCGCCGAGTACCCCCATGACGAAGTCGAGATCGCCGTCGCCATCGATGTCCATCGGCATCGGGGCGTTGTAGCCCGAGGTCAGGATCGATGACGCCCACGGCAACATGACCGGGTCGACGTCAAACGAGGGAGAACTGCACGTGCCGCCGATGTTCTCGATAAGCAACACCCCTGGCTCGAAGAAGTCGCCCCAGAAGAGATCCTGGTCGCCATCGGCGTCGAAGTCTGCGAACGAGATGGCGTTCGCCCCGTGCCGCGTGGTGGGGCGTGAACCATTGCCTACCCGGCCGACGATTTCGATGCCCTCGAAGTTTTCGGTGATGAAGTCGAAGCGTGTGGAGCCGGGGGCGACGGATTCGAAGCGGGCGAGGGTGCCCTCGACGCGGCCGACAAACAGGTCGAGGTGTTTGTCGCAGTCGAGATCGACCAGCCAGGGGATGTTCTGGCGGTCCATGAAGATGGGTTCGTCGCTGCTGTCGCGGAGCACGTCCACGTACTGGAATGTGGCCGCGGTCTTGGTGCCGACATTTTTGTAGAAGTGAATATTGCTGTAGGGCTTTTCGCAGATGAGGTCGATCAGGCCGTCCTGGTCGATGTCCACAAATCGATACCACTCGCCGATGTTGATGCCCTGATAGTTGTTGGTGCGCCACTCGTAGCGTGGCGCCTTCGCCGACCCGACGTTTTCGAAGTGCCAGAGTTGGCTCGAATACTCCTGCACGAACAGGTCAAGGTCGCCGTCGCCGTCGATATCCACAAACTGCGGCCGAGGCACGTCCATCCCCCCGACGAACGGCAGCGCATACTCGCGGCCATCAGGAGCCACGACGGGGAAGGGGGAAACGACGCGTTCAAAAATGACGTCGGGTGTCTTTGTCGTCTGAGTGTCCTCTACAAAGACACCCGACGTCATTTTCGCCAGGACGACGGCGACGGCGAGACAGCGGAACACCACGGCTTAGCGGGCGATGCCCATGCCGGTGAGGTTCTTGCCGAGCGCCTCTGCCTTGATAGTTTTGAGGGTACTCGTGTCGATGACGACCAGCGCGGCGGGCGCGTCACCACCGGGCATGGCGTGGCCGGCGTGGGCTGGGTCGGCCATGTGGTCCATCTTGTTGTTGTTGCTGACAAACGCCCGGCGGCCGTCTGCAGAGAACACGATCTGATGCGGCTGCTTGAAGGCGTCGCTCGTGATCCGGTTGGTGACCTCCCAGGTCGTCGTGTCCACCACCGCAATCTCGTTGTCCATCTTGACCGCGACCCAGACGGATCGGCCATCGGGAGTGAACACGGGATCGAACACCATCTTGCCAAGGGCGATGGACTTCTTGAAGACAGGCTTCGACAGGTCGCTGATGTCGAACACCATCAACTGCCCGGACACTTCGGTGGATCCCACCAGCGTCCGCCCATTCGGCGAGACGGCGAATTGCACAAACGCGTGGGTCGGACCGGCCACTGGCACCAGCGTCACGCGATGGGTGTCAAGCGAGATGCTGGCAATCTGATTGGTGCCGAGGCTTCCGGTATACGCGTACGCCCCCTGGACCGCGAGTGGATGGGGACGAGGGAACAAGACGTCCACCTCTTCGCCCTGCATCGTGCTGCGTGTGATGATGCCGATCCGTTTCGGCGGATTGACCGCGCTCATCGACCGCGTCACCACCAATTGATCGGCGGCCGACAGCGCAAGCATGCCCGGCGTCTCCATCTCGAACGTCGCCACGACCTCGTTGGCCGCGTTGAACTTCACCACGGTGTTCGCGCCGATCAGCGACACATACCAATGCTGCCGGTTCGGCTCGACCACGATGTAGTGGGGCTTGGCGGTCGCAGGGAAGCCGATCTTCTGGAGATCAATCGTCTGCACCACCTCGGTCGTCGTGGTGTCGATGATGGCGATCTTCGCATCGTCCTGGACACACACGAACAAGTGGCCTGCGGGGATGAGGAGTTGAGGAGAGGGGGCGCTCGCCGGCAGCGAGCCCCCCATCAGTCCAAGTGCCAGAGCAAACGCAGCGAACATCTTCATCGGTTTCATCGATCCGACGCCCGCACGATGAACAGCCCCTGCTCGATGCTGTTGACGATGATGGTGCCCGACTTGAAGTACGGGAACACGCTCCATGCGCCGTTGAAGCCGGGACCGTTGCCGCCGTACGGCGCCGTGTCAAAAAACGCCACCTCCCGTGGATTCGCCGGATCACTCACGTTGAGGATACGCAGCCCCGAGCGGTAGTTGGCCTGATACATCAGGTTGCCCTTGATGTAGAGGTTGTGATCGATCGACGCCTCCACGCCCATATGTTCCTTGATGAGCTTCGGGTTTTCGAGATCGGTGAAGTCAAAGACCATCGTGCGCGTCTTGTCGATGCCGGGACGACCTTCGTCGCCCTCGTCATTGAGGAAGAAGAACCGATGGTCTTCCGTGAGCCAGCCCTGATGCGCGTAGGCCACGTTCGGATAGGTGACACGCGAGACCCCCTTGGGCGCCTTCTTGTCGGTCACATCCGCGATCGACACCGTGGTCTCGTTTGAGCCGATGCAGATTTCTTTGCCGCGATACCGCTTGTCCGGTCCCTTGTAGTTCACGCACTGCGCGTCATGCGAATACCCCGTGCCCGCGCGGCCGGTGCCGGCGTCGGAGAAACATCCGGCAAACACCGGCTTCTTCGGTTCACGAATGTCGATCATGTGCAGCCCACCACCGCAGGTCGTGCCGCCGCCGGAGGAGCCGACCGAATAGGCAAATCCGCTCTCTTCGTTGATGACGATGTTGTGGGCGCTCGCGATCTCCGTGTACACGGAGTCCTCGGCGACCTTGACGGGGAAACCGGTCGCCTGGGGCTTGAGCGTGCGGAGGCGCGTGAGGTCAAACACCTGCATGCCGTGCTGGCCGGCCGAGTCGGACACGATGTATGTGTGGTCCTTGTAGATCTTCATGTCGCGCCAGGAGGCCGGGCGTGCGCCGGTCGTCAACGGGAGGTCGGCCACGACCACGGGACGTGTCGGGTTGGTGATGTCCACAAAGGTGGTGCCGTCACGACGGCCGACCAATGCCCATTCCTTCTTGGTCTGTGCGTCGGTCCATCCCCAGATGTCGTTCATCTCGATGTAGTGGCCGTCGTGTGTGAGTTTCGACGGGGGCAGGAACGCGAGCAGGTCGGTGGCGCCACAGTCGAACCCTTCGACCTTGCCGTCACCGCTGCAGCGTTTTTCACTGCCGGTGATCGGCGCGATTTCGTCGATGGGCGTCGTGAGCATCGGCTGTTCGTTCCACTTGCCGGCGGCATCGCGTTCGTAGATGAAGAGCGCGCCACCACGGTTGCGCGCGTTGGTGGCGCCCACGGCGGCGAGGTCACCGTGCATTGAGACACTCTGACCGGCGGCTGCCGGTTCGTCGAGGCCGGGGCCCACGAGCTGGAGGCCGTCGACCTTGAAGCCCTGTTCGTTGCCGTTGAACACGAACACGCGGCCTGCACCGCCGGCACCGGGGGCGCCCACCCAGACTTCCTTGCTGTCCGCTGCGAGTGCGGTGCCGAACCGATCGAGGCGAAGCCCCGCAGGCGCCGTGAGACGCGCGACTTCCTGCCAGGTGAAATTGCCCGAGACGGGAGCGGCAGGCGCCGGCGTCGCTGGCGCGCCTGCAGCGGCCGGTGGCGCGCCACCCGCGCGTCCACGTCCACCCTGTGCGATGCGGCGGTACACGTAGGCCGCGCCGTACCCACCCGCGTCGCCGGGCGCGGTGACCACGACCTGCGCGCCGGTGAGCGCGAGGCGCGTGCCGAACGCGTCATTGGGTGTCGCACCAATCGGCGCGAACGTACGCTGGCTGGTCCACACGTTGGTGTCGAGCGCAAATTCGTGAACGATGCCGGTGCGGTTGGTGCGCCCGGTCGCGCCGATCAGGACGATCGGCCCTTCGACCGCGATCGACGCTCCGAACTCGTCGGCCGCGTTGTTGGCGTCGGCTGATTGAATCGTGGAGTGATACGCGTACTGGCCGTCCGCGCCGCGACGGAACGCAAAGACGGCACCGCCGGGCACGGGCGGCGCATCGGCGCCGGCCGCGCCAGGACCACCGCGGCCTCGACCTGCGCCGACCACCTGCTTGCCGACGAGCAGCCATTCTCCAGTCGCGGCGGTCGCGGTGCCGAAGTTGACGACCGCGTCAGGCGTCGCGGCCGGGATGGCGTTCGACGCCACGGTCCCGGTGTGCGTCCAGTTCATGCCTTGTTTGGTAAAGACGTGGACGCTGGACATGCCCGCGCCGACGAACAAGGTGTTGCCATCGCGCGCGAGGGAGGCGCCGAACTGGTCGAGTACCGCCGCGTTGGGTGCCGTCAGGACGGCGGCCTGCTGCCAGGAGCCGCCCGTCTTCCGGAAAACGTACACCATGCCCGGACGGAACTGATTCGCGGCCTCTGCCGAAAACACCTCGCCGTCACCGACCAACACTGTGCCGCCAAATCCCACGAGCGACACGCTCCCGGCGCTCGTGGCGGCGGCGACCGGGGACGAGCCGAACTGGCTCAGCAAAAACCCAGCCGCAACCACGGCCGTCAACAGCAGACTTCGTCGCACAACACGCATGGGATCGTCCTCCGGGACCTAAGGGAAAGTGCCCGGATTCTAACAGATCACCCCGGCGGCTAGTGACCGCCCGCGATGCGCAGGTCCTGGACCTTTGTTTCCCCGTCGCCGAGCGCAAAGACGATGGACGCGCCGGCGAGTTCCTCCAGTAGCGCGAGGTCGCGTGTCTCTTCCGGGCTGATATCCACCACGGCGGCGATGCGATACGACCCGGACGGCAGGCCAGTAATCGTGAACTTGCCGTCGGTGCCTGGACGCACGGTGCGCACGCGGCGGCTCGACGACCACAACGTCGTGTCTTCCGGGAAGACCACGATGGTGTAGTCGGGCGCCGGACGTTGTGATGCATCAGACAACGTCCCGTTGAGCGTCTGCATCTTGTTCGTGAACGTGAGCACGGCGTCGGTGATGTTGTCGTTGGCGGCCAGCTCAAAGGGAAGATCGAGCGCGTCCCGGCCTTTGATGATCGCGGACTTGAGTGTCCAGTTGACCTCAGGCGTGTTGAAGCTCGCCATCACACGATGTGGACCCGGAATCAGACCGCGCGCCGAAAATCCCGCGTTATTCACCGTCGTTGCCGACGGGTTGATCATCACGCCACCCGACATTGGGAGGAAGTTGATGCGCGCACGTGTGAACGTGTCGGGCGGATCCACACCGTCTGCCTCAAAGGCGAGTGTGCCCGCGATCGTCAGGCCCTCGGCCAGCACCAGCGACAGGCCGGACACGGTCTGGCCATCCACCACAACGTCGGTCGCCGCCCAGAGGGAGGCCCCGCCTTCGCGAGTCGCACGCGCACTCAGCGTGTACGCGCCCGGTGCGACGCCGCCGTACGAAAACGTCCCGTCGGCATTCACGCGGCGGTTGCCGCCGCCCACCAACGTCGTCGTAAACAACATCGTGCCGCCTGTCGGGCCGCTGGTCACGGTCGAGTTGCTGCCCTTGGGTGTGAGCATCAGCTGCACCGACTCCGGCGCGACGCCGCCGGGAGTGACCACGGTGCCTTCCAGCGCGGCGGTGCGGACCAGGTGCACCACAAAGTCGACGCTATCCCGTTCTTCCCCGGGGCCGACCGTGATCGGCGTCGCATCGTTGGACGTCAGCACGCCGGGGAAATACACCTGGCTGAATCCCAGTGTCGACGACGGCGGGGTGACCGCGTAGGGCGACGACGGCTGTTGCACGGCCTGACGCGCCGCCTGAATTTCCGCGTCGGTCATGCGGCGGATGTCGCCGGTGCCAATCGACCGTGGGGTTGCCGAGATCACGTAGTCGCCGGCGGGCAGTCCGAACAGGCGATAGATCCCGCGGTCGTCCACGACTTCGCCGAGGATCGACGTGACCATTGGCACGGACACGAGTGTGCGTTCGCCATTCACGACACGCACCTGCTGCACACTCACGCGCGCACCCTGTGCCGGCTGTCCAAATTCATCAAGAATACGACCGGTGATGACGGCCCCGCGCGGCATGCGCCACTGCAGATCGTGGGTGCGTTCGGTCGCCGTCACCGTCACGGGTGTGCCGGGACGGTCGTAGCGGCGCGCGCCGTACGCCGACCGCACCAACCCCGGCTTGTTGGCTTCGAGTGTGTACCGTCCAAACGGCAACGTGCGGAACACAAACCGGCCATGGGCATCCGTGAACGCCGTGCGCGGTGGGGCCCCCGCGCCAATCAGCCGCACTTCCGCGCGACGCACGGGCTGCGGGTCGTCGCCGTCGGTCATCAGCGTGCCGGCGATCTCCGCCGGGCCCGTCGGCATGGTCATCGAATCACGCGCCGGCGACTGGGCGATCTGCATCTGCGCAAACACCGACGCGCCGCACACTGCCGCCACGCCGAGCACGGTTGTCAACGCGCGCATCGTGTTCATCAGCGGCCCCCTTTCGTGGTCGAGAGCGCCTGGGTTTTGATATCCCCCTCAGTGAGGCGCACCTGTGTCGCCGCTCTCGCCATCACATTGAGATTCGCCGGGTCCTGCCACGACTGCTTCGTCGATTCATCGTCGACCGCTATGACGTAGTAGTCGCCGGCGGGCAGGCCGCTGACCGTGTACGTCCCGTCCTGATTTGCGCGGACCTGACGAAGACGACGCGGTTGTGAGCCGGTGTCGGTCCAGCCCGATGCGTCCGCCGGGAACACGATCACCGATGCACGGGTGTCGGCGTTGCCGCTCGAGTCGCGCACTGTGCCGTTCAGTTCGGTGGGTTTATCGGTGAAGGCGAGCACCACACCGGTCGCATTTTCGCCGTCGAGTTCAACCGCCACACTCGTGATGTCCTTGCCGCCGTGGGACGCGTCGCGCAGGGACCATCCCTGCGGCGCACCGGACACACGAAGGATGTATTTGCCGGCCGGCACACCAATTGTGGTGAACGTGCCGCTGGTCTCCACGCGTCCGCGTACGATGCTGCCGATGCCGGCGGTGCGACCGTCTGCAGGTTCAAGATTGATGAACAGCCCCGCGCGTTGTTCCGGTGTCGGCTGCGCGGCGGTGCCGTTAAACACGACCGTGCCACTCACGGTCATACCAGGACGCATATTGACCGTCAGGTCGGTGATGTCCTTGCTGCCCACACCCACGTTCATGTCGGCCCACACCGTCGGCTGCTCGGGCAGGGGCGCAGACTGCGCGGTGCGCTCCACTGTCTGCCTGAAGGCCACCGTCTGAGTGGCCGATCCGGACGTGAACGTAAAGTTGTCACCCCCACCACGCGCCTGCCGTATCGCGCGCAACGCGTAGTTGCCGGTCGGGACCATGTCAAAGGTGAAGTGGCCCTCGGCGTCGGTGTTCGCGGTCGCCGTTTCAATCGGCGACACCAGTTCCTCGGCGTCCGCAGGAATCAGTTGGAGCTGTACGTTGGCCAGGGGCCCTTCCGGCCCAATCACGGCGCCCGACACCGACATCGCTCGCACCGGTGTCAGTGTGAAGTCGATGCCCGTGCGTTCCTCCCCGTGCGTCAACGTGAGAGGCGTCGCGCGTGCGGCCGCCACGGCGCCTGTGTAGAACTCGGTCTGATAGGTGAGCGGTAGACCGTTTTCATCCGTGCCCGCGGGTGGCACTGCACCGTCCAGACTGGAAATCACTATCGGCGTGCCACCCGCCGATGAGGCCGCCGTGGCCTCGACGCGCATGGCCACCATCATCCCGCCACCACCGCCGCCTGCGGGCAGGGCGTCGTGCATCAGCGAGTTGAGCGACGGCCGGTGGATCATCGGCAACGCGACGAGGTACTCGCCGGCTTCAAGAGAGCCGATGCGGAACTGACCCCGATCGTCGGTGGTGTCGGTGGCCCCCAAGGTGAGGCGACGACGGCCTGACACGTAGTCGCGGCGCAACACGCGAATCTGCGCGCCGACGAGGGGTTCGTTGTTTTCATCGAGCACCACGCCGGCGATGGCGGCGTACTTCCACATCGGAATCTCGACGTCGCCCACACGTGCGTCGTCGGTGAGTGTCACGCCACGCGCGGGCCCACCCGGTCGCGTGCGACCCGACGCGCCATCCACGTGTCCCGGTCGATTCGTGGCAATGGCGTAGGTGCCCTTGGGCAACGCGCGGAACAGAAAACGTCCCTGCCCGTCGGCCTGCACCCGCACGGGGGTGAATCCCGCGAGGGAGAGTGTGACGATGGCACCGCCGACGCCGGAGCGCTCGACGCCGTCCACGACGCGACCGAGAATCAGGCCTTCGCCGATCTCCATGGGTTTGGGTGTCGATCCCTGGAGACCCGGGAACTCTCCGATGATCGGGGCCATCCCTGCCTGTCCGCTGGTGATCACGGTGGCTTGTTGTGAGGCGTGGCCGACAGCCGTGCCGACGATGGCCAGCAGTGCGATTAGTTTCATGGAGTTATCCTCGCAAATCGTAGACATTATGGCTGTTAAGAGATCGTAAAGGTCTTGTCTGCGTTTTGTTGTACATCAGAGTGGCGGCACCGGGTCGCACAGGTGCGCCGCAGTGTTACCGTGTGGGCATGCGGCGAGTGATATTCGGCTCAATCTTCTGTGCGGTGGCTTGGGCCGCAGTCTCCATATCCCTGGCGGCCCGGCAGGCGCCCCCCCCTCAGGTCCCCCCAGCCACGGCGGTGTTGCTCGGCCAGGTGGTGGATGCCGAGTCAGGCGAGCCCGTGTCGGACGTGACCGTCCAGATGGCGATGCGGGTGGCGCCGGCCGCGCGCGCTGGTGGTGCGGGCGCGGTTCCGGGGATGGCCCCTGGCGGCAATCAGATTCGACTGCTCACCGGTGCCGACGGCAAGTTTGTGGTGCGTGACGTGCCGGTCGGGAACGTTCAGCTCTCGGTGTCCGGTGCCGGTTATGTGAATGGGGGCTACGGTCAGACCAGCCCCGGTGGACCCGTGCAGCCGTTTGTGGTCGCCGCTGACGCGAAGGTCGCCGACGTCAAAATCCGTCTGTGGCGCACGGCGACGATCTCGGGTGTGGTGACCGACGAACGTGGTGAGCCCCGGCCTGGGATCGAAGTGCGGGCGATGCGGCGCTCGTATGTGCGGGGACAACCTCGCCTGAGCCTGCAGGGCGGTGGCGCGGCCGCCGCGATGGCGGGTCCGATGAGCACACAGTCCGACGACCGAGGCATGTACCGGATCTCGGGACTGGTGCCGGGAGACTACGTGGTGGTGTCGCCGCAGACCCAGGTGGCGATGCCTGCTGCGACGCTTGAAAACGCCATGCGCGGGGCCGTCACCGGTGACGCACAGGCGCTGATGAGCGCGGGCATGGACTTCGCGTTCTCCGGTGGCGCGATGCTGCAAAACGGCGTGCGCGTGGGGGACCTGATCGTGGGCACGCAGTCGGGGCAGTTGCCGGTGCCGCAGACCGATGGCCGTCTGCGTGTCTACACCACGCGGTTTTATCCCGGCGTGGACGTCCCGTCACAGGCCGCGGTGATCACGTTGCGATCCGGTGAGGAGCGCGGCAGCATCGACCTCGCGCTGCCGCTCGCGCCGACGGTGAGTGTGAGTGGGGTGGTGATGGGACCGATGGGTCCGGTCGGCGGCGTGGGCGTGCGCGTGCGGCACGCGGCCGAAACGCTGGTGCAGGATCAGTCGGTGGATGTGGCGTCGGCCACCACGCGTGCGGACGGCACGTTCCTGCTGCCGGCGGTGCCGACGGGCAACTACGTCATTCGTGTGATGCGCAATGCCCGTCCGGCGCTTCCCGCCGCGCAGATGGCGATGATGCCGGCCGAGCTCAGATCAGCGATGGGCGCGCTGGCGAACCCGGGCCCGATGGATGCGATGACCCTGTTCGCCGAGTTGCCATTGCCGCTCGAACGCGACGTGGCCGGTCTGGCGATCACGCTCACGACCGACGCGACGGTGTCCGGACGCTTCGAATTTGACGGCGCCGGTGCACCGCCGCCTGTGCAGGGGATGTCGGTGGCGTTGACCTCGATCAGCGGCGAGTGGTCGAGCGGGGCCATGATGCCGGCGGCCATGGGCGGCGCGGGCGGTCGGGTCAGTCCTGACGGTACGTTCACCACGGCCGGCTCCCCACCGGGCCGATATCTGATCACCACGTCGGGACGAATGCCTCCCGACTGGTTCGTGAAGTCCGCGGTGGTGAACGGCCGCGACGCCGCCTTTGAACCCTTCGAATTGGAGGGGCGTGATCTGAGCAACGTGGTCATCACACTCACCGACCGGCGGAGCACGATTGGCGGCACCGTGTACACGGCAACCGGTGGAGCCGGCACGACCGCCAGCGTGATCATCTTCCCGTCCGCGTGGCGCGAGTGGATCACGTCGGGGATGAACATGCAGGTCGCCCGTCTTGTGAGGACGCTGCCGGCCGGCACCTTTTCGATCGCGGGATTGCCGCCGCGTGAGTATTTGATGGTGGCGCTTGAAAACACTGAGGCCCCTGATATTCAGGACCCGACGGTGTACGAGGCACTCGCCCGGGTGGCGACCACCGTCACGGTCGGTGATGGGGAGACCCGCACGGTGACGATGAAGATTGTGCCGCTTCCGCGTGGGACAGAGGTGCAGCGATGATGCCGCTGATCACAGTGTTCACCGTGCTCAGTATTGTGCTCGCGCCGCAGGCACCGCAGCGCGATGGTCCGGCGCGGCCATCGTCGCAACTGGTCGGCACCGCCTCGGTGTCCGGCGTGGTCGTGACGGCCGACGAGAACCCGCAGCCCGTGCGATTTGCGAGCGTGGCGTTTTCGTCGGGCCTGCTCTCCGTTCCCCGGGTGGTCGTGTCCGACGAAGACGGGCGATTCACGATCACGGAGCTGCCGGAGGGCAGCTACACGATGCTCACCCAGAAGGCGGCGTGGGTGCCGGCCGGCGCCGCGGTGCGGTCGGCACTGCAGGGTGTGGGGCAGGGAGTGCCGGTCACGGTCAAAGCCGGTGAGGCGGTGCGCGGCATCACCTTGCGCATGGCCAAAGGTGCCGTGATCAGTGGCGTGGTTCGCCTGCCGGGAGGCAAACCTGGCGTCAGCATGTCCGTCATGGCCCTGCGCACGTCGAGGGTGGACGGCAAACGCAGCACCACGATGACGGCCATGCCCGGAACCACCGACGACCAGGGACGCTACCGGATTTACGGATTGGAACCAGGTGAATACGTCGTCCAGGTCCGGGCGTCCTTCATCGCGCTGCCCGGTGCCGGTGACGTGCGTCAGGTGTTGCCGTCGGAAGTGCGCTGGGCTGAGGCGCTCGCCGCCCAGGCGCCGACACAGGCGTCGACGATGCCGGCCCCGCCGCCACCCGACCTGGGGCCGACGGTGACGTATTCGACGACCTACTTCCCGGGCACCGTGTATCTGTCTGATGCGGCCGGGGTGCCCGTGCGTGCCGGGGAAGAGCGTCTCAACATTGATTTCGAGATTCGGCGGGTGCCGACCACGACCGTGTCTGGGACGGTGCTCGGTGTGGATGGCACGCCGGTCGCCGGCGCGATGGTGACGTTGAGTCTGCCCCCCTCGTCCGGCCAGGAGGACATCGTCGCCCTGTTGCTCGACACCAGTCGCACCACCACGCGAGCCGATGGGGCATTTGTGCTGACGACGGTACCGCCAGGGGCGTATCAGTTGATCGTTCGTGCCACGCCGCCCGCGCCACCCTCAGTGGGCGGTGGCAGGCAGGCCCCGACTGCCGACGCCATGGCGAGCGCGATGATGGCGGGCATCATGGGCGGGCTGACCGGAAGCGCGGGCGGCACGATGTCGTTGTGGGCGCGCGAGTCGATTGTGGTCGACGGCAGGCCCGTGGGGCCGCTGGGCCTGCAACTGCGCGAGGGACTGACGGTGTCAGGCTCGGTCGTGTTTGAAGGCACGGCACCCGAACCGCTGTCCAATGCCCGGGTGACCATCGCGGAACCGGCCCCGATCAGTAGGTTGCCGGACTTTGCGATGTTCCGGACCAATCCGTCGATCGGTCCGCTCAAGCCGGACCACACCTTCGAATTGGCCGGCGTCGTCCCAGGCGTCTACAAACTCGGGGTGATGATGCCGGGGATGCGACTGTCGTCAACCACGCCGGGCGACGGCTGGATGGTGAAGTCGGTCAAGGTGGGCGATCGGGATCTGATGGACGGCGGCATCGATCTGACCGGTGGATCCGGGATCACGGGGCTGGTCGTGACGTTGACTAACCGGCCGTCGGAGGTGTCCGGCCGAGTCCTTGATGGGGCCTCCCAGCCGTTTTCGGCCTTCCCGCTGGTGATTTTTTCGGTCGATCGCAATCTGTGGGGCGCGGGGAGCCGACGAGTGCAGCACGTGCAGCCGGCCACCAACGGCAGTTATCTCTTTGCGGGCCTGCCGGCGGGGCAGTATTACCTGGCGGCGCTCACGGAACTGGACCCGAAAGAGCTGGCGAGCGCCGCGTTCCTCGAGTCGCTCGTTGGCAGCGCGATTACGGTGACCCTCGCGGATGGCGAACGCAAAACGCAGGATGTCCGTTTGGCGGGTGGTCGGCCCTGAACAGCGTCGATCTATCACCAGACTGTACGTAAATAAGAGGTCTTCGGATATCGTATGCACCCAAGGTAGACATGATGGGCGCATCACACGAGTCCGATCCCACGTTACGAGCCACCGTCGCCGCGATCGATCAGCGGCGTCGGGCCCGGGCTGCCCGGGCCAAAGTGGCGGATTTGGCCCCGTACGCGGCCGGTCTGGGACTACTTCTTGCCGTCGCCAGCCGCTGGTTTGGCTGGACCGTCGGCATTCCGGCCGTCGCCTTGGTTGTGCTCGCACTCGCGCTCGCCCTGATGGCGTGGTGGGGCAGCCGCTCGCAGCCGGTCTCGGATGCCGCCGCGGCGTCGATCGATATTGATGGCCACCTGGGCGGTGAACTGCACAGCGCCCACTGGTTTGCCGGTCGTCGGTCTTCGGACGCGCCCATGCCGGACGGTTTGTCCTGGTCCGCCTATCACCTGACCCACGCGGCCAAACGTATTGCGTCCACCGATTGGTCAGCGCTCTACCCGGCTGTGTCTGCCTCCCGCCAGTGGATGACCTCCGGCGCCCTCGTCGCCATCGCGATCGTCGCGCTCGTCATCGGTCCGCGTTCCCGCGAAGCTACGCTCCTGAGCCAGGGGATGACTCCCGAAGAAGTCGAACAGGCCATGGCCCGCGAGATGGTGCCCGACGATGTGCAGGCGAAGATTGATGCGCTGCTCGGGGAGCTCGGCGAAGGCGGACTGAGCGACGCCGAGGCCCGGCTCAAGATGGACGAGCTGCGCGACCTTCTCGGCAAACTCGACGCCGCAGGCAAAGAAGCCGAACTTTCGAAAGAGAAGGCCGGCGAAGCGGCTGAAGCTGGTGGCCTGAAGCCTGCCGAAGAGGCCGGCGACAAGATGGCCTCGAAGGCCGAGGACGCCGCCGAGGGCAACGCCGGACTTCCCGAAGACGTGCGCTGGTCACTTGAGGACCTCGCCAATCGCCTCGCGAACGCGAAGGAAAATCAGTCGAAGACGAACGAGAAAAATCAGTCGGCCTCCGAGGAGACCGGCGAAAAGGGCAAGGCGGCTGAAGGCGCTGAAGCGTCACAGATGGCCCAGGCCGCGGGCATGCAGATGGTCCGCGAAGCCGCCTCCGAAGGCGCCGAGGGCCAGATGATGCAGGGGGGCGGCGGCGCGATGGGCGGCGATTCGAAGCCCGGCGCCGGTAGCAACCAGGGCGGCGAGGGCAAGCTGAACATGGCCGCGCTCGGCCAGGCGCTTCGTCAGGAACAGATTCAGGCCCAGAGCGACCAACTCGGCGAAAACATCGACACCGAACTTCGACGCAAGACCGAACAAAGCCAGGCCAAGGTGAGTTTCACCCGGGTGCCCGCGCCCACGACTTTTGATCGCAGCCGCGCGGCCCTGCCGCCTCCAGTTCCGGAGGCCCATCGGTCGCTCCTTCAGCGCTACTTCCAACGCCGCCAATGAGCACAGCCGTCGAACAACACATCGATCACTTTCAGGAACGTTTCGTTCGGATCACCAAAGAAGTCGGACGCCGCATCGTCGGCAATGAAGACATCGTGGCCAATACGGTGACGGCGCTGCTGGGCGGCGGTCACGTGTTGCTCGAAGGGATCCCGGGCGTGGGTAAAACCGCGTTGGTGCACACCCTCTCGGACGTGCTCCATCTGAAATTTTCCCGCATTCAGTTCACCCCCGACCTGATGCCCGCCGACATCGTGGGCACCAACATCGTGCAGGAGCATGATGCGGGTGGGACGTTCTTCGAATTTCAGCCCGGTCCGATTTTCGCGAACATCGTGCTCGCGGACGAAATCAACCGCGCGACGCCCAAGACGCAGTCGGCGCTGCTGGAAGCGATGCAGGAAATGAGCGTGTCGGTCGGCAAAACGACCTACAAACTCGAACAGCCCTTCCTCGTGCTCGCGACGCAGAACCCGCTGGAGATGGAAGGCACGTATCCGCTGCCCGAAGCGCAGCTGGACCGTTTTTTCTTCAAGCTGAAGGTCACGTATCCGACCGAAGCCGCGATGCACACGATTCTTGAGCGCACCACACAGGCGACCACCGACCAGGTCGAACGCGTGGTTGATGCGGACGAGATTCTGAAGATGCGGTATGCGGCGCGACTGGTGCCGATTGCGCAGCCGGTGCAGGGGTATGCAATTCGGTTGACGCTGGGCACACACCCGACCTCGCCGTACGCGACGCCGATGATCAAACAGTATGTGCGCTACGGCGCCAGCCCGCGCGCGGCGCAGGCGGTGGTGCTCGCGGCCAAAATTCACGCGCTCACCCATGGCCAGGCGTTTGTCTCACCGGAGAACATCCGCGCGGTCGCGTTGCCGGCGCTTCGGCACCGTGTGCTCATGAACTTCGAAGGCGAAGCCGAGCAGGTGGATGCCGACGTGATGGTGAACGAGCTGCTCGCTGGCGTCTCGCCCGACGCCTAAGAACGGTTTTTCACCGTGGCCATAGGGTTCGACAGCGACTTCCTCAAGAAGCTCGAATACCTGCACGTCGTCTCGAAAAAGGCGTTTGCAGGGCAGGCACGAGCGGAACGACTCACGCCCAAACGAGGGCGCGGGCTGGAGTTTGCCGACTATCGGCAGTACTCCGCCGGCGACGACTTCCGTCATATCGACTGGAAAGCGTATCGGCGCCTTGGGCGGTTGTTGCTGCGGCTGTTCGACGAAGAGCAGGATCTGCCGATCTACCTCTTCATCGATGCGAGCCAGTCGATGGCTCCCCCCGGCCAGAGCCCGGAGAAGTTCGAGCAGGCGCTGCGTCTGGCGGCGGCGCTCTGTTACATCGGCCTCGCCCACCTCGATCGCGTGACCCTCATGCCGTTTGACGAGACCGTGCGTGAGGAACGGTCGCCGGGGCAGGGCAAGGGCCGGATCTTCCGTGTGTTCGACATGCTCGAGCAGATCAAACCCGGTGGCCGCACGGACATGGTCGCGGCGTTCAAGAACTTCGCAGCGAGAGGTCGTCGAGCGGGCCTCACGGTCGTCATCTCGGACTTCCTGGATCCCGCCGGGTTCGAAAAACCACTCAAGATGCTGCAGGCGCGTGGCCACGACGTGTACGCCGTGCAGTTGGCGTGTGAAACAGATCGCGACCCGGGCGCGCTCGGTGATGTGCGGTTTGTGGATGCCGAAAGTGGCGACACCCGCGACGTTGAGGTGACGCCTGCGCTCGCGAGGGCCTATACGGCCGCCTGGGAAAAACACACCGAGGATCTGCAGATGTTCTGCGGCCGGTACAACATCGGCTACATCCGCGCGGACGTCGAACGGCCAGTTGAAGAAATTGTGCTGAAGACGTTCCGGCAGGGGCGGTTCGTCGCATGAGTTTCGGCGCACTGGCAGGGTGGCAGGCGTGGCTCGCGCTTCTGGCGACGGCGGGTCTGTTCACGTATGTGTTTTTCATCAAGATTCGCGCCCCGCGTATCGCGGTGCCGTCCCTGATGTTGTGGCAGCGTGTGCTCGATGCGACGCGTGAGATGACCCTGTGGGAACGCATCCGCCGCATCGTGTCGTGGATTGTGATCACGTTGATCGGCGTGATGCTGGTGCTCGCAGTCATGCGTCCGGCCCCGAGCGTGACCGCGGCTGGCGGCGGTCGTCGGCTGATCATTCTTGATTCGTCGTGGTCGATGGGCGCCGAAACATCGAGTGGTGAAACGCGCTGGGAACGCGCGATCGCCGAGGCGCGCGCATTAATTCAGTCGTCGGCAGGTGATGAAGTGGCCGTCGCGACCACCGCTGATGGTCTGGTCGAAGGGCCGACCACCGATGCCGTGTTGCTGGAAGCCGCGCTCGATCGCCTGATGCCGTCGGGTGGTGAGAACAGCGATTGGCCGCGCCTGTCGAACGTCAGCAAAGTGCATTTCATCACCGACGGCACGTTGGCGCGACCGATGGCCGGTCTCGAGGCCACCGGCGCGGATGTCGTGGTGCAATCGGTGTACGAATCGGCGCCCAATGTGGCGATCACCGCGTTTGAAGTGTACGAGCCAGGTGCCCCCGAAGCGCAGGCCGAAGCGTATCTCGAACTCGCCAACTACAGTCCGCAGAAGCAGACCGCGCAGTTGACCGTCACGAGGGGCACCACCACCGTGGGTGATGTGGCCGTGGAGCTTGCGCCTGGCGAGGCGGTGCGTCAGATGGTGCCGCTGGGACTGACCGGCGACCCGCGTGTGCGCGCCAGGATTTCTGCGCCGGACAATGTGTTGGCGGTGGATGACGAAGCGGTCGCGTGGATCGCGAGGGCAGAGACGTTGTCGGTTACGGTCGTCAGCGCTGAGCCAGGTTTTCTGAAAGTGCTGTTTGACCGGTTACCCGGCATACGCACGACGTACATCGCGCCTGGGGTCTACGATCAGCCGCGCCCGGGCGCGGAACATGTCATCGTGTTTGACCACTGGGTGCCGCCGGCGGCGCCGACCAAGCCGGCGTTGTATGTGTCGCCGATGCTGGCGGACGGTCCCGCGTGGATCGGTCAGGCCCGCATCGAGACCAAGCCGCAATGGGCGACCGCCGACAGGCACGCCGTCCTGCGGGGTGTGGACCCGGCCACGGTGACACTCGAACGCGCGCGTTCGGTGGAGTCCGACGCGTGGACGCCGGTGGCGCGGTCGGCCACGGGTAGCCCGCTGGTGAGTGTGCGTGAGACCACGGACACCCGCGCGGTGGTGCTCGGATTTGGTCTGCTTGAGGCTGAGTCCAACGTGGCGTTGCAGCTGTCTCTTATACACATCTGACGCTGCCGACGAATAGAGAGGTGTAGATCTCGGTGGTCGCCGTATCATT
>ENA-ORBV01003938-ORBV01003938.1-microbial-mat-metagenome-genome-assembly--contig:-NODE-3938-length-29115-cov-7.057339_pt1 | contig 29115 bp, 28 predicted proteins | sample MGYA00237777_ERZ505514 | MGnify/ENA primary metagenome ERZ505514 (study PRJEB26160, sample SAMN06269048) | microbial mat metagenome | isolation source: Oligotrophic lake microbial mat | place... | reverse complement strand
ACCACCGAGATCTACACCTCTCTATTCGTCGGCAGCGTCAGATGTGTATAAGAGACAGAAATAAAATCATGGCAATGAAAAAAAATTACATCTTATTCTTCTTCCTTTTAATTTCTTATTTTTCTTATTCTGCAAACTGGCTGGTTGGTCCAACTCGTACTTATACTTTGCCAAGCCAAGTTTCAGGATTAGTGAATAATGGAGATACCGTTTCTATTGATGCTGGAATTTATAATTCGGATGTTGCACACTGGACAGCCAATAATTTATTACTTCGTGGTGTTGGTGGATTGGCACATTTAAAAGCGAACGGGCTTAGCTGGGGCGGAAAGGCCATTTGGGTAATTGGTGGAAGCAATACCAAAGTAGAATGGATAGAATTTTCTTTGTGTGCTTGTCCTTCCGAAAATGGTGCTGGTATCCGACAAGAAGGATTGAACTTAACAGTCAGCCATTGTTATTTTCATGATAACGAGAATGGAATTTTAGCAGGAACATTAAACCCAAGTAAAATTATTATTGAGTATACCGAATTTAGTACCAATGGTTTTGGAGATGGCTATACTCATAATCTATACATTAATAATATCGACACGCTCGTTTTTCGTTACAACTACACGCATCATTGTAATATCGGACACGAAATCAAAAGCAGAGCACATGTGAATTACATTATGTATAACCGCATAAGCAACGAAGCAACAGGCAATGCCAGCAGAGAAATTGATCTTCCAAATGGTGGAACGAGTTACGTTATTGGAAATGTGATTGAGCAAGGGCCAAATTCTACCAACTCAGGAATTGTGGGTTATGGCTTGGAAGGCTTGGTAAATCCAAATCCTCAGGAATTTTATTTTGTCAATAATACAGTTGTGAACGACCGAACAACGGGAACGTTTGTGGCTTTGCCATCATCGGGATTAAGTTTATATAAATCTTACAATAATATTTTTGCAGGGCCAGGCACAACTCTTTCAGGAGCAGCAACAGTCATAGATAGTTCTAATAATATTCGCACTTCTAGTATTGCAACAATGGGATTTATAAACGCAAGCACTTATAATTATCATCTTTTGCCAAGCTCCATTGCAATTAATAGCGGAACAAATCCTGGGATTGCAAATTCTGGTTTTCCATTATCGGCTGATAAAGAATATTTTCATCCGATAGATTGGGTTACGCGAACAACTACAGGAGCAATTGATATTGGGGCGTTTGAATATGTACCACCCGTTTCTGTAAATGAATTATCCGATTTGAAAAACGAATTTCAGTATTGGATACACGATGGAACAATTACTTGTGCCACTTCGCTTTCTTCCGTTGTTGTTTATATTTATGATATGACAGGAAGAATGGTGCTTTCACAAAAAATCGGACAAGGCATTTCTGTAATAGATTTCAAAAATTTCCCAACAGGAGTTTACATTATAAAAGAAGTAACTGGTAGTGAAGTTGTGAGTGGGAAGTTTGTTCGTTAATGCAAGGAAGAAGTTGGAATTACTATTCTTTGACCAGTTTTTTTGTCTGTATCCCATCAATCTGAATAAAATAAATTCCGATTTTTAAAGCAGAAACATCTATTGTTTCCTTGTTTGAACGATTTTCTGTCTGCAACAATTCTCCAATAGAATTGTAAATTTCAATCAAGTGACTTGTGTTGTCAGGAAAAACGAAGCTAATGTTTGTAGAAGAAGGATTAGGATATAGCACAATGTCTTCTAATTGATACATTTCAATTTGTGTAGAAACACCAAATTCGTATGCGCCCATATCCGGATTTCCTAAACGGGTTAATCCTAAAATATCAGTAAGTGGTGCGCCCGACAAATTGCCGGAATTGATTAATAAACTTGAACTTTGCAAATGAAGTCCATCGTCAGCAGTTAGCCAGCAATTATCAATTCCAATTGCATTTGCAATACTCATAAACAACGGATTTGTAGTAATGTTGCCAGTCCCCGGCCCTGTAATAGCATGCGGAGTAGTTTGTCCAACTATATCAATACAAGAATAGGTTGCATTAAAATTAGCTAAACCAATAATGTAAAATTGCGGACCAATTCCTGAAGCCGTATTTCCCCAGAAAACACTGTTAAAAATGTTGGGATTACTATTTCCGGAAAAACTCCCACTCGGAGAATTTTCTCTATCAGAAACAATTCCTCCACCATCAATTGCAGAGTTATTTGCAAAAACACAATTCACTACCAATGGATTTGCATTTCCGCTATTGCCTCCCCAGCAATACATTCCACCTGCTCTTTGCAAAGCGCTGTTGGAATAAACAATTGTGTTTGTAAGTGTTGGACTGGAGTTGCCACCCAATCCAAAATTATCTATTCCGCCACCGCCATTATATGCGGTATTGTTAGTGATGATGCAATTGCTGATAATGGGTGAGGAATTTCCACCCGTATGTCCGCTATTAAAAATACCTGCTCCAAACTGAGCAAAATTATTTCTGATGACACAATTTCTGATAGTTGGACTACAAACATTTCCTGAGTTGCCACCATTATTATAAAATCCTCCTCCTAAACCATTTGTTAGTGTGGGAGCTCTGTCATCGTTCGCACCTTGAACTATAAATCCATCAATAATAGCTGTATTATTTATTCCAACAGGATTGCTGATTACATGATAACTATTGTCAGCAGTAGTTGAGCCCGCAATTTCTCCACTTAAAATACTGCAGGGGCCGCAAGAAAAAATACGTTGTGATAAAATAGTTTCAGTTCCGGCAAAACTGCCGTAAATGGTTACTCCATTTTTCATAACAAAAGAAATGTTTCTGTTGGTTGTAGCAGTTGTTAAATAAGTGCCACACATAACCCAAACTTCATCCCCTGTAGAAGAAATATTAATGATTGCTTGAAGCGAATCGCCCTGTTTTGCATTTGCCCAACTACTACCATTTAGAAGGCCTGCACCTGATGGAGAAACATATCTGGTGATTGAAAATGAATAAGTGCTGAGCATGGTCAGCAGCAAAAATATTTTTAGTGTCTTCATCTTGATAATTGGAGCTGGTTAAGTATTAGAGCTAAAATAAAGAATTTTCTTGTAATTCGAAAAGAAAAGTGTTCCAATCACTTTTGACTCTGGCAACTTCTTCTATACTTTTTTGAGTAGCGATATATTGGATAAGTAATACAATCCAGAAAGAAAATGTAACGTAGTGCCAAAGTTTTAATTCATTTCTCGAGAATTTTATTTTTTCAATTCTCTGTGATCTTTCTTTCAATTTTGGAATTTCAATTTTCTTGTAAACGAATAATTTTAATTCCTCTGAATATTTTGAAAAGGTTTCGATACGATCTGCAGAGTTGTTTCCAGACAAAATTTGGTCAGCTTGGCTAATTAGATCTTTTAATTGTCTTTCTAAAAGAGCTATATTTCTTTCGTTTCCTTCCATGCTTTAAGCTAACATAGTTATTTGTCTTCTGTTGTTAGTCTCGTTCACCCAAATTTAAATAACCTTGATTAATAATTATAAGGATTATCAAATATAGTGAAAATGAGATTACTCTCCTGAACGAATCTTCGCTCTGCCCGTTCCGAAAAAATTCTTTTTTTTAAATCCGCGAATATCCCTGTTTTCTGCGTCATCCGCGTCCTATCTGCCAAGAGCCCTAACCGCCTTCCAAACAATATTCAAGTCATTCTCAATTTTATAATCTTTAGAGTAAGCCAAATGCAAACGATTGCGAGTATCTGCAGTGATGGTGATATTGTTTTTGATTGCATCGGCAGGAGAAAGTACTGAAGGACGAAGTTTTGGTAAATGTTCGTGTTTGTCTTTTCCATAACCTACCCAAGATTTAAAACCAAAGAGTACCGCAAAAATATTTTTAAGGAATCCCAATTTGTTTTCTTGAACTAAAATAAAAATAGGGAAGAAGAGGAATAAAATAAAACTCGACAATACATCAAACAAGCGTTTGTTGCGTTTGTTTTTTGGTTTTCCGATGGAGTTCACATCAATGATATATAGGTCTCCGGCAGTATCAATAGAGTTGCTTCCTATGATGGATAAGCTTTCGGGTGGAGCAATTTTAAAATCTACATCCGCAGCAACAAGTGTGTGCATGTAGTCAATTATGCCTTGAGAAGAAATGTCGCGGGAACAAAAGATTGCTTCATTGATTTTGTAAATTTCAATTACTTCTTCAATCTGATTGATATTGCCTACATAATCTTTGTGGGTGTTTCCATTGTCGTCAGCGCTGATGAAAACTAATAAGCTGGTATTAATACTTGTTTGTCGCAATAAGCCACTCACACGTTCAAACTCTTCTTGTTTTCCAATAATGGCAATGCGTTTTGTTTTATCAGGATTTAGATTGAATGATTTAAGTCCAGCAAAATGGAATGCCAAACGAGAAATCAAATAGGATAAAACTACCCAACCCATTCCAAGAATAATTAATGCTCTAGAGAAACGGTATGCTTCAGGCAATAAAGAGTATGCAATTAAAATAATTCCGGTCCCGACTAAAATTCCTCTGATGATTCTAAACAAACGAACAGGTTTATCATAACCGCCACTCAAATAAACGGTAAACATCCAAATGAGAATGTAGGCAGGAAATGCAATATTAACAAGAGCAGAAGAGTAGGAACCGCCTTCCAAAAATTTAACATTCTTTTCGTAATAATCTTTGATGAGTAATAATCCGCCCATTATTAAAGCAAAATCAAAAGCAGGAACAGCAATTGATTTGATGAAACGAATGAAGATGGCAGCAGCAGCTCTTAAATAAATAGCAATGTTGATGAGGAAAGAAAATGTTTTTGCATTGTTTTGCGAAAAATGTTTGTTCGCAAAAATCACCATGGCTTTGTAAAACACAAATACATAATTGACGCTGCTCTTTTTTGTGCTTTCTCCTTTGTAGTGAATAATGCGGGTTTCGGGGAAATAATAATTCTTATAACCTCCTAAAATAATTCGGTAAGAAAGATCAATGTCTTCTCCGTACATGAAAAATGTTTCATCTAACAAACCAACTTTATCTAAAACACTTTTACGCATCAGCATAAATGCGCCTGAAAGAATATCTACTTCATGCGTTTTATCTTTGTCTAAAAATCCCAAATGATATTTTCCAAAAGTTTTAGAGCGAGGAAATAAACGAGAGAATCCAAATATTTTGTAGAAAGCAACAGCAGGAGTTGGCAATCCGCGTTTTGACTCCGGTAAAAAATTTCCTTTGCCATCTAGCATCTTTACGCCCAATCCGCCAGCATCTGGATGCGAATCCATAAACGCAACCACTTTTTCAAAAGTATCTTCTTCAACAACGGTATCTGGATTTAAAAGTAAAATATATTCACCTTTTGCAATTCGCATTGCTTGATTGTTAGCAAAAGAAAAACCAGTATTTTTTTTATTCTCGATGAGTAGAGCTTCCGGAAATTTTTGTTTCACCATAGCGGTGGAACCATCCACAGAGTTGTTATCAACTACGAAAATTTCAATAGCAATATTCTTAGACGCTTTGCGAACAGAGTGTAAACATTGTTCCAGGAAATGCTGAACGTTATAATTGACGATGATGACGCTTAGTTTCATTTCGTCAATAAAGAGTTTTCGTAAAGTGTTCTGTTTACAATTGAGCGACCAAGAGTAACTTCATCCGCGTATTCCAATTCATCGCCAATGGAAATTCCACGGGCAATAGTAGAAACAGTAACATTGGAGTCTTTTAATCTTTTATAGATGTAGAAATTAGTTGTGTCGCCTTCCATGGTCGTGCTTAAAGCCATAATCACTTCTTTAATTTCTCCTGATGCAGCTTTCTGAACAAGTGTTTCAATGTTTAAATCACTTGGACCAATTCCATTCATGGGAGAAATGATTCCACCTAAAACGTGATAAACGCCACGATATTGTTGTGTATTTTCGATTGCCATCACATCGCGAATGTCTTCTACCACACAAATAACACTATTATCTCTATGTGGATTGACACACACTTCGCACAAAGGTTTGTCGGAAACATTGTGACATTTTTCGCAATAACGCAGTTCGTTACGGAGTTTGATGAAGGCACCGCCAAATTTATTTACCTCGTGAGCGTCTTGTTTCATAAGATGCAACACAAAGCGCAAAGCAGTACGTTTACCAACACCTGGTAATTTACTAAACTCGTTTACGGCTTCTTCGATAAGTTTGGAGGAGAAGTTCATGAAACCAAAAATACTAATTTTTGATGAGTTGAAATACCTATAATCTTGGCTTGATTGTGTATTTTTACACATTAAGAATGTTAATAAGATGAAATTCCATAAACCACTTGTACAAGCTGTCATTCAAACACTTCAGTCGATTTTTGTCGATGGTGCTTATGCGGATAAAGCAGTGGAACAGGTGTTAAAACAGAATTCCCGCTGGGGTTCTCGCGACAGACGATTTATTGCCGAAACAACCTATGAAATGGTGCGTTGGTGGCGATACCTCACCCTAGCCCTCTCTACCTCATCCGACCTTCGGTCACCTTCTCCAAAGGAGAAGGGAGGCTGTAATAATTTTTTAGTTGGAGAGGGAACTGATTCTGCTCATTTTTATCATTTGTTTGCCACACATCAAGTTTTAAAGGGAATTGATTTACCAGATTGGCAAGAGTTCAAAGAAATTGATAAAGATCAGATTTTAAAAAATGCAACTGAAGCAAAACAAATTCGTAAATACCGTGAATCTATTCCTGATTGGTTGGATGAGTTGGGAAGCAGGGAGTTGGGAGAAGCTATTTGGGAGCAGGAGTTGGGAGCTTTAAATAAGGAGGCACAAGTAGTACTTCGTGTAAACACGTTAAAAACAAATGCCGTTCAATTGCAAAAATTATTGAATGAGCAATCGATAGAAACATTTCCTGTTGGCGATTATGTGGATGCATTGGTTTTGGTAAAGCGACAAAATTTACAAAATGTAAATGAGTACAAACAAGGATTGTTTGAAATACAAGATGCTTCATCGCAATTGATTGCTCCGTTTTTAGAATTGAAAGAGAACATGGTGGTGATAGATGCTTGTGCCGGAGCCGGAGGAAAATCCTTGCATATGGCTGCAATGATGCAGAACAAAGGCAAAATAATTTCCATGGATGTGGAAAAACGAAAATTAATTGAATTGAAAAAACGTGCGGAGAGAGGTGGAGTGAACATTGTAAAAACCCAAATCATTAATCTGGCAAACATTCAAGGTTTAAAAAATACTGCTGACAGATTATTGCTGGATGTGCCTTGTTCGGGTTTGGGTGTTATTCGTAGAAATCCGGATGCGAAATGGAAATTGAATTTGAATTTTATTAATGAAGTAAAAAAAACGCAACAAGAAATTATTGGCAACTATTCGCAAATGCTGAAAGTTGGAGGAATAATGGTGTATGCAACGTGTAGTATTTTGCCAAGTGAAAATCAGGATCAAGTAAAAACGTTTTTAGAAAACAATAAAAATTTTGAATTTATTGAAGATAGAAAAGTGTTGCCTAGTGAAGGGTTTGATGGTTTTTACATGGCTAAAATAAAAAGAGTAAATTAGCTGTCATGAAACAATCAGATGACAATACAGAAATCTATTATCTACTCGAAAAATGTGGACAATTGCCCGCTGACTTTTCTATTGACAAAGTGATTGCATTTGATTTTAAGGATGATTTCTGTATTGTGTTTTATAATGCTCAGGATAGAAATTTCATTTTATTTAAAGCGCAAAATTATATCCAAACTGCCGATGCGCTACCCCATCTTTTAAATGAAATTATGGATTATTCTGCTGCTGCTGATTTCAATCCTTCTTTGATAGATGAAGCGATCAAATGCATTGAAAACAAGATGCATTCAAAAAATAACTCACGATTTTATTTTGATGCACATTGAAAGACATTTATATATACAAACGTCACCATGTAAATTTTTTTCGGCAGAAGAAAATTCAGAAGAATAGAAGTTAAAAAAGAAAAAACTGGAGCAGGAAAGTAAAATAGGAATAATAAGTAAATGTGCCACTTTTGAATTGGTAGAGGACGGCATTTTGTTTATTCGCTTGCTAGAAAATTCAGAAATTGACATCGATGAATCCAAATTGATGCAGAAAAAATCGTTGGATATTACTGAAGGAAAAAAAATTGTTGCAATGATAGATGCCCGCGCGCAAATTGTTGTGTCAAAAGAATCACGCGAATGGGGTTCAACTGCTGAAGCACAAAAAATATGCAGGCTAAAGCCATCATCGTGAATTCAATGGCGAATAGAATTGTAGGGAATTTCATTATAAAGTTTCACAAACCTATTGCAAAAACGCGTTTGTTTTCCGATGAAGAAACTGCTCTTGCTTGGTTTCGAGAGCAAAAACGAAACTTTGGAATATAAAAAAAAGTTCTCCGAAATTTCTTGAGAACTTTTTTTTATATGCTTATTGTATACTTTTTCACCTACATGTGTATCACTTCTCCGTAAGCAGCAGCAGCAGCTTCCATAATGGCTTCACTCATCGTTGGATGAGGGTGAACCGTTTTAATGATTTCATGTCCTGTTGTTTCTAATTTTCTTATCGCAACAATCTCTGCAATCATTTCGGTTACGTTTGCACCAATCATGTGTGCTCCTAATAACTCACCATATTTTGCATCAAAAATTAATTTTACAAAACCATCTTTTGCTCCAGCAGCACTTGCTTTACCACTTGCAGAGAATGGGAATTTTCCAATTTTAATTTCTTTTCCTAATTCTTTTGCTTTTGCTTCTGTCATTCCAACAGATGCAATTTCGGGCTGGCAATAAGTACATCCTGGGATGTTATTGTAATCCAATGGCTCTGGTGAATGACCAGCAATTTTCTCAACACAAATAATTCCTTCTGCAGAAGCAACGTGCGCCAATGCTTGTCCGCCAACACAATCACCAATAGCATAATATCCTGGGATGTTTGTTTGGTAATAAGGATTCGTTAAAATTTTTCCTTTATCAGTTGCAATTCCTGTTTCTTCTAAGCCTAAGTTTTCAATGTTCGCTTGAATTCCTACTGCAGATAAAACAATTTCTGCTTCAATAATTTTTTCTCCTGCTTTGGTTTTGATTTTTACTTTGCAATCACTCCCTTTTGTATCAACACTTTCAACGTTTGCCTCTGTCATTACATCAATACCCATTTTTTTGAACGAGCGCTCCAATTGTTTTGATACTTCTGCATCTTCAACAGGAACAATGCTTGGAAGAAATTCTACTAAAGTTACTTTTGTTCCCATGGTTGCATAAAAATAAGCGAACTCACTTCCAATTGCTCCGGAACCAACTACTACCATTGTTTTTGGCATTTTTGGTAAAGTCATGGCTTCACGGTATCCAATGATTCTTTTACCATCTTGAGGTAAATTTGGCAATGCACGAGAGCGAGCTCCAGTTGCAATAATAATATGTTTGGCTTCGTAAGTAGTGGTTTTGCCATCGGCAGTTACATCTACTTTTTTACCTGCTTTTATTTTACCTGTTCCCGTAATGACATCAATTTTGTTCTTTTTCATCAAAAACTGAACACCCTTGCTCATCCCATCAGCCACATCGCGACTGCGTTTTACAACTGCAGGAAAATCAGCTTCTCCACCTTTTACAGTAATACCGTAGTCTGCAGCATGATTTAAGTATTCAAATACTTGTGCACTTTTTAATAAGGCTTTGGTTGGAATGCATCCCCAGTTTAAACAAATACCACCAAGGTTTTCACGTTCTATAATGGCTGTTTTTAAACCCAGTTGTGATGCTCTAATTGCAGCCACATAACCACCCGGACCGCTTCCTACTACTATTAAATCGTAACTCATATGATTGATTTTTGAAATTATAAATTTGTACTTATTAACTACGAAAGTAGCAAAAAAAACTGGTACAGATAACGAATAAATGCGAATTTACGAATCCGTGTTTTCTGAAATAAGATAGATTCGTACCTTAGTAAAAAAATCTATATAATTGTCGGGCTTTTAAACCTATTAGAAAAAAGCAAATGACAAGTTTAGATTGGTAAATTTGCATTTATTCGTTATCCGCGCCTATGAAATACATAATATCCTATACCAAACCGCACAATCACTTTATCGATATTGAATTTATTGCATCTGTAGATATAGATGAAACACTCATTCAGCTTCCAGCATGGCGCCCCGGTCGCTATGAATTAGGCAATTTTGCAAAAAATGTTCAAAAGTGGGCTGCTTTTGATGAAAAAGGAAAAGCATTAAAATTTCAGAAAATCACAAAAGATTGCTGGAAAGTGCAAACAAAAGGAGTTTCAGAATTGCATGTGAAGTACAATTATTACGCAGCTGATTTAAATGCAGGTTCTAGCTTCTTGGATGTGAACCAATTGTATGTCAACCCTGTAAATTGTTCTGTGTACATTCCAGAACAAATAAATGAACCTTGTGATTTAGAATTAAAATTGCCAAGCGATTACAAAGTCGCAATTGGTGTCAAAGCTCCCTCTCCTTCTGAGAGGGCTGGGGTGAGGTCTTTGAGGTTCGCGAATTTCCATGAACTTGCGGACTCTCCATTCATCGCTTCTGCCACATTGCAACACAATCAATTTGTGTGTGGAGGAAAGGAATTTCATATTTGGTTTCAAGGTGAATGCAAACCTGATTGGGATAAAATTACTGTTGACTTTTCGAAATTCTGTAACGATCAATTGGTGATGATGAAAACGGCTCCGTTTGATTCCTACCATTTTTTGTTTCAGATCCTGCCCACACGAATGTATCACGGAGTAGAACACACCACTTCAACGGTTTGTGCACTGGGACCGGGTTATAATGTTATGAAAGGCGAATTGTATGAAGACTTTTTGGGAGTGAGCTGTCACGAATTATTTCATGCATGGAACGTTAAAACAATTCGACCTATTGAAATGCAGCCTTACGATTATACCAAAGAAAATTATTCGAAACTAGGCTATGTTTGCGAAGGTGTAACGACCTATTACGGAGACTATTTACTTTTCCGGAGCGGGGTTTTTAGCGAACAACAGTATTTAAAAACATTTGATGAACGCTTGCAAAAGCACTTCGATAACTTTGGAAGATTCAATTTGTCGGTTGCCGACTCTTCTTTTGATTCTTGGTTGGATGGTTATGCACTAGGAATCCCAAATCGTAAAACCAATATTTACGATGAAGGTAATTTATTGGCTTTTGTTACAGATATGTTTATCAGAAAGAATTCTCAAAACAAAAATTCATTGGATGATGTGATGCGTCATTTGTACGAAAATTTTGCTTTGAAAGGGGTAGGATATTCAGATCATGACTATAAAGCAACCATTGAAAAGTTTGCCGGAGTTTCTTACGAAGATATTTTTAACAATTACATCAATGGAATAAAAAATTATGAACCCTTGTTAATGGATGCAATGAATTATGTTGGTTACGAATTAACAAAGGAACCAACCTCAAAATTTAATGAACATGCTTTAGGCATAAAAGTAAATGGAGTAGAAGGCGTTTGCAAAGTAACAGCTGTGTATTTAAACTCTGTTGCAGATATTGCGGGCATCGGAATCAATGATGACATTCTTTCGATCAATAAAATGCAGGTAAAGCCGGATGCAAGCGGAACAAATTTTACTGAATGGTGTAATTATTTTGCAAACGTTCCGTTGGAAATTGAATTCGCTTCTGGAGGAATTATTAAATTAATAAAACTGATCCCTCAGCCCGGAGCTTTTTATAAGACTATAAAAATGCGAAAGCAGGCAAAAGCCACTGACGAGCAAAAGAAGAATTATGAGCTTTGGAGCAAAACAAAATTTTAAAATGCTTATAGCTGCTTTTAATTATGCATGCATATCAGAAATTGCCGGGTTTGTTTGTTGGTTAAAACAAATCACTAAATAGCTTGATAATCAGAACAGAACGAAGTCTTTTTTCGATTGTTTTTTAGCTATTAACTAATAACTTGTTAATAACATATTTTGAAGCACTTTAAGACGAATGACCTTTTTTTGTTTATTAGCTAAAGAATTTCAACTATTAAACGTAATAAAACTAAAACTAAAAAACTATGGAACAAACAAACAATGGCGGTGAAACCGCACAAAGACCAGTATTTTTAACAGTGTTATGCATCTTGTCGTTTATTTTTGCTGGTATTGGTATTCTTGGTTATATCACTATAATTGGGGCTATGGGAATGGTAGCTAGTGTTGCTGGTATGGAAGGAATGGAAAGCATGGAAGGTATGGAAGGCATGGAAGGTCTTTCTTCAGCTATGGCTTCTGCTCCAAGCGCAGGTATGACTTGGGCTTATTTAATTGTAGGTTTCCTTACAACTATTATAGGTTTATTTGGTGTTATCAAAATGTGGAAATTGCAAAAATCTGGTTTCATGTTGTATGTAGGAGCTAGTGTAGTTTCTATGATTATGGGAATTGTTTACAGTGGATTTGGAATTTTTGGGTTGATTTTCCCAATTTTATTCATCGTACTTTACGGATTAAATTTGAAACACTTAAAATAGTCGCGTATATAATTTTCAATAAAAATACTCCCATCATCGGGAGTATTTTTATTTTTACAGCATTCATAATTAATTTTAATACATAATAAAATGGAACAAGAGAATCAAAGTGAAATGGTGCAGGCTAAAATGCCAACCTTTTTAAAAGTGTTATGTATTTTAACTTTTGTAGCTGTAGCCATTGGCTTAGTAAGTGGATTATACAATTTAGTAAAAGCACCTTATGCATTAGAAGAGTATGAGACAATGATGGATGTTTCCGGTGGAGCTTTTGAAGGTGAAGGTTTTATGGGCTCAATGATGGAAATGGCGCATCAAAATGCATTGAATGCGCTTCCACTTGCTATAACAGCAATTGGTGCTAACCTGTTTTGTTTGTTTGGTGCATTAATGATGTGGAAATTACGTAAAGTTGGTTTTTATGCGTATGTGTGCGGACAAATTTTAGGAATTGCAATCCCTTCCATTTTGATGGGTGTGAGCGGATGGATGATAGTGGGTGTAATTTTTCCTATTGCTTTCATTATAATGTATGCCGTCAATTTAAAGCACATGTCGTAGTAAAAAAGTTAAGTAAGTAAATTAAGTAAAATAGGGAAATTCAGGCTGTACCTGGTTTTCCCTATTTTGTTTATTAAACTTGAATTACGTAATCAACCCAACTAACTTTTTTACTTTACACAAACAACGCTGATCTCTACATTCACATTTAAAGGTAACTTTGAAACCTGAACTGTTTCTCTTGCTGGGTATTCGCCTTTGAAATAAGAGCCATAAACTTCATTTACAGAAGCAAAATCATTCATATCGGTTAAGAAAATAGTTGTTTTAACTATGTGAGTAAAGTCCATCCCCGCATCGGTTAAAATTGCTTTCACATTTTCCATTACTTGAGTTGTTTCTGTTTTAATGTCAGCAAGCATTAATTCACCCGTTAAAGGATGTTTTCCAACTTGTCCGCTTACAAATAACATGTTCCCGAATTGCACAGCATGACTGTAAGGTCCAATAGGTGCAGGTGCATTTTTTGATGTGATAATAGTCTTCATCGTTTTATAATTATAATTTAGATTTGTACTGATAACTAATAAAAAACGAATTTACGAATCTTAACGCTTAAATAAATAAACCGCAACAATAAACCACATAGATTCGTAATATTCGTAAATATTCGTTATCCGAATTATTGGTAATCCTGCCAACCTCTTCTTCTGCTCAATTTTAAATCTCTTAAAACAGATGATTTTACATTTATATCAACGGAAAAACTTTGTCGAAAGCCGAATGGAACCCAGTTAAACCGCATTTCCCAGCAGTGCAAATCTCTGTAAACATTTACAGATGTTATTGTTGTTTCTTTTTGTGTAAAATCGTAACCCGATGACAACCCGATCTTCCATTTTTTTGTCAGACTTACATCACCATTAAATGTTACCGACTGAGAAACCGTTTCTTTAATTCCCGGTTTACTATAATTGATGTTGTAGTATACATTCAAGTTCCAAGGAACATTAAAATCAACATACGCATCACGATGCGAGTTGATATAATCTAACTCGTCTTGTGTTCCCATCACACTTGTTTTTGGCTTATCGCCTTCGCCATCTTTACTTCTCAGGTTAGTGCTTAAAGAAACATTTGAACTGGTAATCCTTCCTATTTTATTATTCTTGTATTCAAACTCTTCTATTCTATTTCCTGCCGAATCGATTTGGTAAGGATCAATTAAAGCAGTTGCATTAATATCCAGTTTATTAAATAGTCGAGTTCTGCCATTAATGTTGATGGCTGACCAATTGAAATTTTTTGCAGCAAGATTGTAGGAGAGACCAATGTTGAAACTTTCCAATAAACTTATTTTTTTATCTACATTTCCCGAATCTGTTTTTTGACGAATTTTTGCTTCAATAGAATTGTTCAGATTAAAACCAATCAGCCCGGATTTCCCAGCTTGAGGCGAACCATAGATTCCATTTTGGAAAATAGAATATTTTTGTTCTGTGCCCAGAGCATCCGATTGAACCGTTTTGTAATAACCATAACCACTTTCACTAAAATCGGGACGATAACTGGCGCTTAAGGTTGGAGTTGCTACATGTCGTATCTGTTTCAGTTTTTTTGTTTTGAAAAAATAATCACCATATAATCGTGTGCTCAATCCGGCAGATAAGCTAAAGTCGTTGGCCATTTTTGCTCCCGTAATTGTGTCTGTGAAAACATAATTCACATTTGGGTCGTATCTCTTTTGAATGGTTTCAAAATAAATATTGCTGGCCGTGTTTATGGTTGGAGTAAATGTAAAATGTTTAAGCACATTAAATGAAGTACTGATAGGCATTGTAAATCGTACGCCATTGCGCATTTGTTTTACTGTTCTGTCGGTAAACAATAATGTATCATAGGTGTTGATGTCGTTTCTTGCATTTGCCGTTGCGCTTAACCCGATTTTATCATACCATTTGTTACCTACACGGCTATTATTTTTGAAAGGATAAATACGATTCATCGTCAAAGCCAATTCAGGTAAACTGATGTCCACTTTTTTAGTAATGGTGTTTTGGCTATGGCGAGCATTGGCAGAAAAATTGAAAGGTGTTCCAGAAAAAGATTTTGAATAAGAAATATTCGATTGCATGGTATTGGTTAAATAATCACCTTCTACATTCCCGTTGAATTTATTATAAGAACTACTTCCTGCATTTACATTAGCAGAAAATCGGCTATTAGGCCTAGATTTTGGATCTTGTTGATGATTCCATCTTACCAAGAAGTCGTTTCGAGTGGTTGAATTAGGAAGTTCTTTGTCGCCTTCAATAAAACGAGAAAAATTAATGTTTAATCCTCCGTTATACTTATAGCGTTTTCTATAATTACTTGCAGCCTTCGCTCCGAAACTACCATTTGAATAAATGTCTCCTCTCAAGGCTAAATCTACTCGCTCGTTCATCCCAAAGTAAAATCCTCCATCTTTTAAGAAAAAACCTAAATTGATAGATTCACCATAAGTAGGCATTAAAATACCGGAAGCCCGGCCTTTTTTATTTGGAAAATAGCCAAAAGGAATTGCTAATGGAGTTGGAATGTCAGCTAAATAAAGCATAGCCGGACCGGTTACAATTTTATCATTCGGAATTACTTTGATTTTTTTTGCGCCAAGATAATAATGCGGATGCTCCAAGTCACAAGTGGTGTATTTGCCATGTCCTACATAATAAACATTGTTGGAGTCTTTCTTTATATCCCGTCCATGAATGAATCCTTCACCTTGTTGGGTGATTACATCCACAATTTTCCCTTTTTTAGTATTAAAATTATAAGAAATTTTTGCCGCTGTAAATTTGTCTGCCTCCTGCTCAAATACAGGCTTCTGAACATCTTTGCCGGCACTGTCTTTCATGCTTGTTGCATACACCATATTGTTCTTGAAATCAATTTCAATATAACCCGCTTTTAAATTTAATCCATCATAAAGAACCACTGCATTATTATAGAGGTACGCTTTTTGATTTACTCTGTCAATCATCATGGAATCGGTAGCACTATATAATACCTTTTCCTTTAAAAATGGCTTGCTTTCAGCGCTTTTTTTGATGGTATCAGTCACTTTTACAATGGTATCAGTCGGCAATGTTTGAATTGCAAATGCCGAGTCTGTTGCAGTTATTAACAAACAAGCGAGGATAAAAAATGATTTTAACGAAACGATGCGCAATTTTAACGAGTAATTTTGGTTTTATTATAATTGTTCAAGTTCAAAACTAAGTAAAAAAATAAACAGTTGACGAACGACAATAGCCGTTTGCCAACATTGAATTGTTGTTAATTTATTCGATTTAAAACATTGAAAAATATCCGTTATATACCCGTACTTTTTTTCGCCTGTTTTTTGGTGAGCTCGTTCTCTCCAAAATTCAAGCCAGTTTTTGCTATCAAAACCATTGTTATTGATGCAGGCCACGGGGGTAAAGATCCGGGATGCCACGGGGCTAAGTATAAAGAGAAGGATATTGCCCTTGCAGTAGCCCTCAAATTTGGAAAATATATTGAAGAGAATATGAAGGATGTGAAAGTGGTGTATACCCGTAAAACGGATATATTCCCTTCTCTTCAAGAACGAGCAAATATCGCCAATAAAGCAAAAGCGGATTTATTTATCAGTATTCACTGTAATTCGGCATGTTATAGGGATAAAAAGCTAAAAAAAGACATCTGCAATAACGATGCACACGGTGCTGAAACCTATGTGATGGGTATCAAAAATGAAAAAGGAAAAATGGATGTGGCTCAACGCGAGAATTCAACCATTTTATTGGAAGATGATTATATTAAAAAATACGAAGGATTTGATCCCAATTCCGATGAATCCTATATCATTATGAGTATGTTTAATGATAGTTATGTGGATCAAAGTTTGAATTTCGCATCTAAAGTTCAAAAACAGTACAGCGAAAAAATTGGTCGCAAGGATAAAGGAGTAAAACGGGCAAGTTTACTTGTGCTTTGGAAATCTTATATGCCAAGCGTATTAACAGAAATAGGCTTTCTAACAAATCCTTCCGAAGAGCAGTTTTTAGGTTCGTCTAAAGGACAAGATTATATAGCATCAGGATTGTTTAGGGCCTTCCGTGAATATAAAGATGAAATTGAAGGGGTTACTAAAAAGTACGATGATGCTTTTGAAAAACAGGAGAAATACAAAATGTCAAAAGAGGATTCATTGGAACTAAAAGATATGAGTAAAAATATTACTTCTGTGAATAAAACAGAAGGCGATACACTCAAAGATGATCCGATAGAATTAGAAGTTGTAAAAAAAGACAATGAAGAAAAAGATAAAAACAAATCAGAGTCGCCTATTATCTATAAAGTGCAAATAACCTCTTCGGATAAACCAATTGCTTTAAATTCAGATAAATTTGCGGGGGTAGAAAAACCGGGTGAGTATATCGACAAGGGAATTTATAAATATACATCAGGGGAGTGCAAAAGCCAATCAGATGCCTCTAAATTGCAGGCCGTTTTGCGGAAAAATGGGTTTAAAGACGCATTTGTTATTGCCATGCAAGATGGTAAAAGAATTCCTCTCAAATAGTCCTAATAATTTCTTAAATTTGCAGGACAACGTTATAACGTTTTAGAAGTGAAAATATCAAAAGAAGTAAAAGTAGGACTTGTTACCACGCTTGCCATTGGCTGTTTTATCTATGGTTTTAATTTTCTGAAAGGCAGAGACCTTTTCTCATCTCAACGTAAATTTTATGCCGTATACAGTAATATTGATGGATTAGTGGAAGCCAATCCATTAATGATTAATGGATTTAAGGTGGGCATTGTCGGTAAAATTGTTTTGGCAAATGATACTACTGGGAACATAATTGTAACATTACTGCTCGATAATGATGTGAAAGTTCCTCGAAATTCCATTGCAAAAGTAGTTAGTTCAGATATTTTAGGTTCAAAAGCAGTTGAACTGCAATTGGGCAAAGGTATGGTGTATGCCGAAAGTGGTGATACACTTAAGTCTGCAAAGGATGATAATCTCGGTGAAAGTGTAAATAAAATTGTGGCTCCGCTTCAGAAAAAAGCATCGGATCTGCTTTCTTCTATTGATTCGGTAATGATAGTAGTGCAACAGGTTTTTGATGAAAATGCACGTGCTAACCTGTCGAAGAGTTTTGAAAGTATTAAAATGGCAATCACTTCTCTTGAAACCACTTCTTATCGTTTAGATACTATGGTGAACAGCGAGAAAGCGAAAATTTCTAGCATTCTTTCTAAAGTAAACATTCTTGCCACAACGCTTGCAAATAATAGCGATAAGCTTGGTAATGTAATCAATAATTTTTCAAATATCAGCGATTCACTTGCTAAATCCAATTTAACTTCTGCTATTAATAATGCGGATGCTGCTTTGGGGCAAGCATCACAAATTATGACAAAAATTAATACAGGACAAGGAACAATGGGTATGTTGATTAATAACGATAGCTTGTACCGTAAACTGGATAAATCAGCAGAAGATTTAGATAAACTTTTAAAAGATTTAAGAATCAATCCTGAACGTTATGTTCGTATTTCTGTATTTGGTCGCAAGGATAGAAACAAACCTAAGGATTAGATATTTACGTCATGCAGTGGCTACGCATTGCATCTTTTCTTAATAGCAGGATTGCCCAATTAACAGATTTCGAGCCTGTCCAGAGCGTAGTCGAAGGATCGTCCGAAATAAGAGTTCAGAATTATGGTTTCAACTATTATCTTCATTTTATTATTCCTCGGAGGCGCAATTTTTTTTACTATCAATGCGCGTAAAGTCAGACGTAATATTTTAATTGGAAAAGGCATTGACAGAAAAGATAAATTTTCTGAACGTGTAAAAGTCATGACTTTGGTTGCGCTCGGACAAAAGAAAATGTTTGAGAGACCTATTCCTGCTATTCTGCACCTGTTTTTATATGCAGCATTTGTAATCACACAAATTGAATTGATTGAAATAATTATGGATGGCGTTGTTGGAAGTCACCGTATGTTCCGCGAGTCGTTAGGTGGATTCTATACTTTTATGGTGAGTTTTATTGAGATATTGTCAGTATTGGCATTTGTTGGAACCATTGCCTTTTTATCCAGAAGAAATTTATTGAAAGTTCCTCGTTTAGTTCAAAGCGAATTGAACGGTTGGCCTAAACTGGATGCGAATTTTATTTTAATTGGGGAGTTAACACTCATCTGTTTTATTTTTATGATGAATGGTGCCGATGAGGTGCTTTATTCAAAAGGATTATCACATGCTGAAAATTTAGGTGATGGTTCATTGGGATTATCCATCAGCAGTCACCTTGGGCCAATGCTCTTTGGTGGAATATCTCCCGAAGCATTGCACATGATCGAACGAATAGGTTGGTGGGGGCATATTGTGATGGTTTTAGGTTTTTTAAACTACTTACCTTATTCAAAACATTTCCACATTCTTTTAGCATTCCCGAATGTGTTTTATTCCAACTTGGAACCGAAAGGAAAATTTACAAATATGGAATCGGTGACCAATGAAGTAAAAGCCATTTTTGATCCTTCGTTTGTTCCGCCCGTTGTTGACCCGAACACACCCATGCGTTTTGGTGCCAAAGAAGTAACTGATTTGTCCTGGAAACAATTACTAGATGCATATACGTGTACCGAGTGCGGAAGATGTACTTCTGCTTGTCCGGCTAACATTACTGGAAAATTATTGTCGCCCCGAAAAATCATGATGGATACCCGCGACCGATTAGTAGAAGTTGGAAAAAATATGGATGCCAATAAAGGTGTGTTTGTAGACGATGGTAAATCATTATTGGGAGATTATATCACTCCTGAAGAATTGTGGGCATGTACATCCTGTAACGCTTGCGTTCAAGAATGTCCAGTGAATATTGATCCCTTGAGCATCATTATGGATATGAGAAGATTTATGGTGATGGAACAAAGTTCGGCACCAACAGAATTAAACGGAATGTTTACGAATATTGAAAACAACGGAGCGCCTTGGCAATTTAGTCAGGCGGATAGATTGAACTGGAAAAACGAATAGGTACAGATAACGAATAAAAAAACGATTTTGCTAATCTAAATGTTTAAAAAACAAAACATTTTTACTAAAGAATAAAAAACACAGATTCGGAAAATTCGTAAAGATTCGTTATCCGTACAAAATTGAAAATTATGAACCTAATAGAAAAAAAAGAAAACGGGCAACTGATTAGTCCAATATTACCATCAAATGTTAAAAATTATTTGATAGACATTGATGGAACCGTGTGTGATGACATTCCGAATGAACAACCGGAGCGAATGGCTACAGCTACTTTGTATCCTGAAGCATTGGTAACATTAAATAAATGGTTTGATGAAGGACATATTATTACTTTTTTTACTTCACGCACTGAAGCACACAGAGAAGTAACAGAACAATGGTTAGCGGATAATGGTTTTAAATATCATGGATTGTTGATGGGAAAACCAAGAGGTGGAAATTATCATTGGATTGATAATCACATGGTGCGTGCAACAAGATATGAAGGAAGGTTTACGGATTTGATTCAGAAAGAAGTTACTATAGAAGTATTTGAAGAATAAAGCCCCACCAACCTCCCCTAAGGGGAGGAGTCGAGGCAACAAATAGTTATTAACCAAATTCCTTTAAAGGGAATTGCCTCTTCCCTTTGGGAAGAGATTAAGAGATGGGCTTATGAACCAACCATTGATTGTGCCTACGATGGCAGATTATCTAGCGAAAGGAGAATCTCCCGAAATTTTATTTTGGGTAGGTTGTGCCGGTAGTTTTGATGATAGAGCAAAAAAAATCACAAAAGCCATTGTGAAAATTTTAAATCATGCGAATGTAAAGTTTGCTGTATTGGGAGTAGAAGAAAGTTGTACCGGTGATCCGGCAAAGCGTGCTGGAAACGAATTTTTGTTTCAAATGCAAGCGATGACAAACATTAATGTATTGAATGGCTACGAAGTTAAAAGAATTGTAACTGGTTGTCCGCATTGCTTCAATACACTTAAAAATGAATATCCTGCTTTGGGGGGAAACTATGAAGTGGTTCACCATACACAATTATTACAAGAATTATTAGACAGCGGAAGAATAAGGATTGAAGGAGGAAGTTTCAAAGGGAAAAAAATCACCTTCCACGATCCTTGTTATTTAGGAAGAGCGAATGATGTTTATGAAGCTCCTCGTTCGGTAATGGTAAATTTGGATGCTGAATTGATGGAAATGAAACGTTCTCGTGCCAATGGTTTATGTTGCGGAGCGGGAGGAGCACAAATGTTTAAAGAAGCAGAAAAAGGAAACAAAGAAGTAAATATTGAAAGAACTGAAGAAGCATTGGCTTTAAATCCTGATGTGATTGCAGTTGGCTGTCCCTTTTGTAATACCATGATGACTGATGGGGTGAAACACTTCAATAAAGAAAACACTGTTAAAGTATTAGATGTTGCTGAGTTAATTGCTCAAGCAAACGATTTGTAATTGAATAGTGTGTGATAGCGTCATCCTGAACTTGTTTCAGGATCTGCGCGTGAGGAATGAAAACAGGTTATGTTTATATCATGAGTAATGTAAAAAAAACAACTTTTTACATTGGTGTTACGAGCGATTTAGAAAATCGTGTAGCTGAGCATAAAGCAGGTCTCGGTTCCGTTTTTACAAGTAAATACAAACTTTTTTATCTTGTTTATTATGAGGTGATTTTTGACATCGGAGAGGCAATAAAAAGAGAAAAACAATTGAAACGATGGCATCGCGATTGGAAGATTAATTTAATTAAGTCTGTAAACCCTGAAATGCTTGAGTTGATTAATATAGGCTTACCCGCAGATCCTGAAACAAGTTCAGGATGACCAACGCTCGAAATACATTATAACAATATGACTCAAGTATCAACCATGCCAGCCAATGCCCGTTTGTGGGTTTATCAAAACAATAGAATTTTTTCTGATGCTGAGGTGAAAGCAATTGAAGAACTTGGAATACAATTTATATCCGATTGGGCTGCTCACGGAGCAAGTTTGAAAGCAAGTTTTGATGTATTGCATAATTTATTTGTTGTAATAGCAGTTGATGAACAACAAGCAATGGCAAGTGGGTGTAGTATTGATAAATCGGTGAAATTTGTTAAGGAGTTGGAAATACAGTTGAACTTGAATTTATTTGATAGAATGCAAGTTGCTTATCGTATTGGCTCCGACATTAAAATTTGCAAGTTATCCGATTTTGAAAAATTAGCTTCGCAAGGAATAGTAAACGAATCTACTATCGTTTTCAATAATATGGTGAGTACAAAAGCATCCTTTGATTCAGAATGGCAAGTTCCTCTTAAACAAAGTTGGCAAAGTAGAGTGCTGGCTTAGTCTTTGGAGTTCGATGAATCCTCCGTTTTTTTCCAGCCTTCTTCTGTAGTTGCATAAGTTGCGATTTGCTTTTCTAAATCGGTTAATTCTTTAGGTGCTCCGCTTCTTTCTTTTATTGTTTTAGTTTTTCCGTTGTATGTATAGGTGAGGTATTTGATAGGAAAGTCAGTAATGGTTCCTAAATACTCATTATTCAACGAAAAGAATTGTGCGGCTTCAAAGGCTTTAACTAGTCCATTTAGTTCTTCATTCGATATGGATTTTGTATATGTTCCGATCTTTTCTGTGTTTTGTGTTCCTACAAACGTGGAAGTGTTTGTTTCTCCATTTATTGTAAGGGTATATAGAGGGCAGCGACCAAAGCAGGGCGTTGTTTGGTAAACGATCGTCACTTTAGGAACGTTGTTTTTTGGCTTTTCAGCTAGTTTTTTAGAGCTATTGCATGGTGCAATAAACAATAAAAGGAAGGGATAGATTAAAAATTTCATTTAGTTAGCTATTAAGTATTTATTGTAATATTCAATTATTTTTTCTTTATTTTTTGAAGCAAAGTCTTTGTACTGCTCATAAAAATCAATGTGGTAGCAGGTAACCAAAACATAACAATCAAGGTAACCATCTTTTAGCATTTTTTTCGCTTCTTCTAGTGAGGCATCAGTGCTATTCTTTAGCATTTCTTCCCAACTATAAACTTCCAGGTATTTAGCTTTTGTTTCGGTAGGATTTTTTATTATTCCATTTGCGTCACAATCCTTTTTTATTTTTTCTAAGGCATTTACATAATGTGTCCACGGCTCTTTCGTGGCAACTTTTTTATCATCAACATATTCGTTTAAATCAGCTTTAGAGCTATCGTTCTTTATTTTATTTGGAAAACAACCTCTTGCAGTCCACTTGATGTCTATTTTTTTATTGTTAAGATAAGCTGCATCGTCAAGCTTTTCAAACATGCTTAAGTCTGGATAAACTGTTGTTACAGCAATGGCTTCTTCCAAGCAGTTTTTATACAATCCTTCTTTAGCATATGCATCCACTAAGTATTTTCTTGGTTCAAGTTGGTTTGGAAATTTTTGAGAAGATTCTTTAAAATATTTTATTGCTTCCACATAATTTCCTGTAAAGTAAAAACAATCTCCTAAATACAAACTAGCTTTATAAAAATTGGGTTGCTCCTCAATTGCTCTTTTGTATGATTTTGCTGCTTTTTCATAATTTTTCTTAGAAAATTCTTCTTCCGCATCATTGAAATATTTTAGTGCTTTTTTAGAAATAACAGAGTCTATTTCTTCATCAACAAAGTAATTTCTTAAAATAATACTACAGCCAGTTGCATCAGTTGATGTAAGCAGGGCTTTTTTCATTGTATTGATGTACTTATTAAAAGCTCTTTTGGATGGTTTTATGTTCCCAATTAATTCAAGAACAGAATTGGCCAAAGAGTCGTTTTTGATTTCTTTTCCATCTTTATCTTTCGTAGTAACTGTTAAATTTGTAAAAAGATTATCAGTCACCTTAGCATCTTTATATTGCTTGTAATGTATTTTCGATAAAAGATCCCAGCCATCGCCAAATTCAGGATTTTCATCCAAAACTTTTACAAGATACTTTTCGGCATCTTCAATCTTGTCTTTTTTTATAAGCTCCTTTGCTTTTTCTATTTTTTTATCAAGTGCATTGGATTGCCCAACAATAGTTGAGTAGGAAAGCATAAAAAAGCTTAGTAAGAAGAGTAGTTTTTTCATTTGATTTAGATGTTGAAAGGTTAAGTTAATTTTACCACTTGAAAATATCAAGTGCATTCAATGGCCGGTCTTTTTTCTTCCAATTAAAATCTTTCAATTTTAATTCCTTTACATCCACTTGATCCAATGGGAAAAGTGTAGCATCGGGTTTAGTGATGAAAGTTATTTTGTCTACTTTGCTGTCTTTTAAATATACTTTTAAATCGCTACAGTCGGCTCTATTTACAGCTTTTAATTCTTCTTTCTCTTTGATGAAATAAAGTGTTTGTCCGTTTCCTTGTACATTTATTAAATATAATTTATTTTTTTGAAAATAGCCATTCATTATTTTCCCTCTTATTTGATTGTAGCGAAGGCTATCTTCTTCAGAAACAATAAATGCAGCTCCTTTTAGTTCTATGGAACGAATGGATTTGCTTCCTGTAATTACTTTAATACTATCAGAAGTCAATTGATTTTCGTCCGACCATAAAACGGGTTGTCCAAACATTCTCATGGATGAATCAACTGTGCTATAATACAATGAATCGCATTTTCCTTGCAAATCTTTTTTATAAAATTTCACTTTGTGGTAAGCAAATAGTTGTTGGTTGTTTGTGTTTTCAGATTCATAAATTTTGGTGGTATCGGTACCAATAATTTTTATTTGTTTCAGTTTGCGTTTTTGTAATTCTGGTTTAGTGGATGAAAGCGAGTCGTTGCTAACTTTTTTGGAAGAAGCCAATTTATTGTCTTTTGTTTTTTTTATGTCGCCAACAGCTTTTAATGTATCGGCATGCAAGTACAAGGTGTCTTTTTCATAAATCTGTGTAAGTAATGCATCGCCTGTTACAATTGATAAATTTTTGAACTCGTAATGAATTGCACGAGCTCCTTTTATGTTCAGGTTTTGAGTTGTATCAATTATCTGTACATTTTTAACGGCCCGGCCAATTCCTTTTTTGCGATCGTAATACAAACTGTCGCCAACCATTTTTTGCTCTTTGGTAAGGATATAGGAGTTTTTGCTGAATCGTGATTGGTCGTTATAGGTATCGTACCAGCCATCTTCGGCATAAATTAAATTGTCTTTGCTTTTTATGGTAGTTGGCCCAATGAAGTAAGTGACTTTTGAAGATGTGTTATATCGCATTGTATCGCAATTAATTACAAATTGCGGGTTAGTAAGCACCACATTTTTTCTAAAGGTTAGATCATTACTTTTTGCAAAAAAATAACCGGTATTGCTAGTGAGTGTGTTTTCTTTGTTGACAATACGTGCCGGAGTTACATAATAACCAACACTAGTAGAGATATCATAGTTGAGTTCGTCCGTAGTGAGTTGCATGTCGCCTTTGATTACTACTACATTTTTAGTGATTAATGCTTTTTTTGTATTGCCATTGTACTTTAGAAGTTCGCCATACAAATGGATACTATCACCTTGTTGAATATGAATGTGTCCGAATGCATCCAAGGAGTTGTCTTTGTAAACATAAGCACTATCGCAAAACATTAGAGTGTTATCTTGGCTGAAGCGCACATCTCCAATTAAACGTTGTGCTCCGTTTCCTAAATTGTTATCAAATTTTAAAGAGTTGGCATGTTCAATTTTTATTTTTTTCCCTCCAGATTTAATTTCGCTTTGAGAATAGGAGAGAAGAGGGCTGATAAAGAATAGGAAATAAAAAACAGGAAATAAAAACGATTTCATTTTTTCAAAAATCAATTTTTTATTTCCTGTATATGTCATTGTTTTGGTGCGTTTTGGTTGCTGTAAAGGCCAGCCTAAACCAATCAGGCTCATTCGGGCAAGGCAATTACTATACCAGTTCTTTCTTACGCATTAGTGTTTGTGTACGATCAGGGCCAACAGAAACAATAGAAATAGACACACCGACTTCTTTTTCAATAAAATCAATATATGCGTTTAATGCTTCTGGCATTTGATCGGGACTGCTTAAGCCTGTTAAATCTTGGTTCCACCCTTTTAAAGAAGTGTAAACCGGAGAAAGCAATTCAGGTGAACAATCGTAAGGTAAATAATCAATTTTTTTGCCTTGATAGTTGTAATGCGTGCACACTTGTATGGTTTCGAAGCCACTTAAAATATCGGCTTTCATCATCATTAATTCGGTAACACCATTAATCATTACAGCATATTTCAAAGCTGGTAAATCCAACCATCCGGTTCTTCTCGGGCGGCCTGTTACGGAGCCGAATTCACGACCGTTGTTTCTTATTTTGTCGCCTATTTCATCGTGTAATTCAGTAGGAAATGGACCGCTACCAACTCGAGTACAATATGCTTTAAAAATTCCAAACACTTTTCCAATTCTGTTTGGTGCAATTCCCAATCCTGTACAAGCTCCTGCACAAATAGTGTTAGATGAAGTAACAAATGGATAAGAACCAAAATCGATATCTAACAATGAACCTTGAGCACCTTCTGCTAAAATCGCTTTGTTGTTTTTGTATGCATCATTGATATAGTGTTCGCTTTCTATTTGTTGAAATGTTTTTAATTCATCAATAGCGTTAAACCATTCTGGTTCCATCGCATTTAAGTCGTATTCAAAGTTAAGGTGACTTAATATTTGCTTGTGTTTTTCAACCAAGGCGCTGTATTTATCTTTGAAGTTTGGTAAAGAAATATCCCCAACACGGATTCCGTTTCTACCCGTTTTATCCATGTATGTTGGCCCGATTCCTTTTAAAGTAGAACCAATTTTTTCTTTTCCTTTTGCTGCTTCCGAAGCTGCATCTAGCAAGCGATGAGAAGGCAAAATTAAATGTGCTTTTGTTGAAAGCAATAATTTTGATTTTACATCTACACCCATTTTTGCCAGGGCATGGATTTCCGACATCAATACAACAGGATCAATCACTACACCGTTTCCGATAATATTTATTGCTTTATCATGAAATATACCAGATGGAATTGTTCTTAAAACATGCTTTATTCCGTTGAACTCTAACGTGTGTCCTGCATTTGGTCCACCTTGAAACCGACCAATAATATCGTATTTCGGAGTTAATACATCTACAATTTTACCTTTTCCTTCGTCTCCCCACTGAAGACCTAATAATACATCTACTTTCATTATACTGCGAATCTTATAAATATTAATTTTTATGAATGTGTGCTTTTATTAAACTAAATTATTCACCTTAAGAGTGTGTTTAGGCCTTACTGCTGCTGGGCAGTCTGTGTTTTTCATTTTTAATTATTTATTCAAAACAGCAACACCTTCTTCTACGCTATTACATACATTAAAAACACTGCTCAGTTTTGTAATAACCAAAAGCTCGGTAATTTTTTTGTTGACATTGCAAATGGCAACATCTCCTCCGGCTTTTCTTGCCTTAGTCAGAATGTTGATAATTATATTCAAACCGCTGCTGTTTAAGTATTTCAAATCATCAAGATCCAAAAGGATTTTAGTTTGATTTTTGGCAACACCTTCTTCTATTTCATCTAAAAGAGATGTGGCTTGACCGCGATCAATCAATTCACCATAAAAAAGATAGGTGTTGATTTCGCCATGTTTACTTGATTTGTAGCTAAATATCATGCTTTTATTTTTTTATCTTTTATTTTTTTATGTTCACAAATACCGTTTTTTGATAGCTTGTTACACTTTCCATAAAAATTAAGTGAATGGTGATTTATCTGAAATTGCAATACCTCTTCAGCCATTTTTTGTATTTGCTGAATGCGCGGGTCACAAAACTCAAAAACCTTTTCACAATCTTGACAAATTAAATGATCGTGCTGTTTAAATTCATGTGACTTTTCAAATTGCGCCAGATTTTTGCCGAATTGATGTTTGGTAACCAAGCTGCAATTCAAAAGTAATTCAATGGTATTGTATAAAGTAGCGCGACTCACACGATACTTTTTGTTTTTCATGTGAATGTAAAGCGATTCAATATCAAAGTGACCACCATGGGAATAAATTTCACTCAAAATAGTAAAACGTTCAGGCGTTTTTCTGTGCCCATGATTTTCAAGGTATTCAGAAAAAATTTGTTTTACCGTTTCTTTCGTGTCTGTAGCCGACATTGCTCTTTAAATTAGAGGTATAAAATTACGAAAATTATTGGGATGTAGTCCGAAAGATATTCACAAAAATAAACGACTCAAATGTCTTGCAAATGAGTCGTTTATGGTATTCTTTGTTGGATAACACTGTAGCACTTGCCCTCCTTTTGGAAGTGTCAGCGAAAGGATGTTTCATATTGGAATTTGCGGGACAGCACCATTTTCTTGCAATTGCAATTCCAGCATTTACTTTTGCAATGCAACAAGCCCTTACTATTTTATTGTAATTCTACTTTCTTACGGACAAGTAAGCAAATTGCTGTATGCAACCAGTGTCGCATTGGTATCGGTGTAAGCTGGGTCTGGATAAAATGCATATCCCGAATAGTCCGCAGGGGCATAAGAAGAAGTTGGTTGTACATTAATCATGGAAACATTTGCAGTTCCCCATGATGCACAAACTGGGTTTTGTTGAGCATGTAACCATACCGATAAAAGCACAGGTTGGTCAAACATGGCAGGATCAAAAACAAATGCTTTTACACCTGTCGGAGTTTTTACACTAACTAATGGTGCAACGTGATACCACCAATTTACGCAACACCCACCCCATTTTTGCGCCTGCACCGAAAGCACATCGCCTCCCGTATTCGCAAAACTGAAAATTTTATGTGTAGCATAATGGTACTTGTTGTTCAATACATCACACATTTTGTGTGCGCGTGCATAGCAGCCATCGTCAGCATACTGGAAAGAAATACAATAATCAACACCATAAGGTCCACTGATAGCACAGCATTGCTTTGTTAAATAATTAAACATCAATTGAGCTGTCGCCATGTCGGGAACAACATTGGTTAATCCTGTACCCTGTCTCTTATACACATCTCCGAGCCCACGAGACTAAGGCGAATCTCGTATGCCGTCTTCTGCTTGAAA
>ENA-ORBV01003937-ORBV01003937.1-microbial-mat-metagenome-genome-assembly--contig:-NODE-3937-length-29116-cov-6.179586_pt1 | contig 29116 bp, 19 predicted proteins | sample MGYA00237777_ERZ505514 | MGnify/ENA primary metagenome ERZ505514 (study PRJEB26160, sample SAMN06269048) | microbial mat metagenome | isolation source: Oligotrophic lake microbial mat | place... | reverse complement strand
CGCCTTAGTCTCGTGGGCTCGGAGATGTGTATAAGAGACAGGTATTTAACCTGCACGTAGATTCGTGGGGACTGGAATCGAGAAACATCTGTTTCTTGTGTCGTACAAATGTCGTATCAACCACCAAGAAATATTTCAGTTAAAGAAAAAGATTGAAGAAGCGAAGAGTTCGAGTTAATACGTCACTCTTGGTCTTCATGAGAAAAAGAAAATGTCCAATCTACTGGATATTGCAACGCAGAAAAGCGGTCCAAATTGACTTTTATGGGACCCAATCGACCGAACCACATCCCCAGTCATGTTGGTAGCTGGTGTGGCAGCTAGCTAGCTACGTAGCTAGTACTGTAGTTTCCCTTCCTTTCTCGCCTTTCTCGGTGCTCCGTGCTGCCTGAAGGATGCTGGCTGGTTTGCTAAACTGAGTAGCAGTGCTAATACTAATTGCTACGGTGCTGGTAGTATGAGCAGCAATCGATTTGGAGACCACCTGCTGTTACTGGTACCCCTTGTCCATAAAAACAAACCACTGCTACTTCCAGTTCTTACCAGTCCTGAATGCAACAACCACCACATACCCAACATACTGCTTAGTACTGTAGCAGGCTATCCTCTGCCTCTCGATAGACTAGTAGCTAAGTAAAGAAACGATATGTCTATAGAGTCAGGAAGCTTTCGAAGGCATCTTCGAATAAGCGTCGGCAACCCTTTCGTAGATGTCAATTCTTACCTTCGGAGGTTCGAGGAGTCCAAATACGTTAGGGACGTGTCGGTGATCATCCCTGAAATCTCGGAGGACACCCCCAACGAGAGCACCAAAACACTCATCCGAGGACTACAAAATCTAAAGAAACTTAGGACGTTATCGTTTGAGCCGAGCGGCGATGACAATAGCAACATAGGGAACCGGGGGTCAGTGGCACTGAAAACCGTAGCTCTAGCAGTCGCCCACACACATTGCCTTCGAGATTTCTTTCTCTGCAATGTCACACTCCTAGGATCGTCAACTCGAGAGATTGTCGCCTTTGCAAACACCTTGAGGCGGCGGCAGTCTCTAGAAGAGTTAGCGATTGTCGGGTGCCAGTTCTCTTCGGCTACCAGAAGGCCGCTTCTGGACCCACTGGTCAGAGGGATGGCAGACCTACCTCTGATACGAGTTATTCACATGCAGGCTACGGGTCTAGATCTTCTGGGGACATTGACGAGTGCCGCTGTCTCGGCGTTGTGCCAGTCAAAGACGCTTAGGGAACTGAAACTGTATAACTTTGATTTCACGGATGACCAAGTCATGGCAGCCGTGAGATCTATGGAGACCAACAAGAGACTACAAGAACTGTCGCTGGCACCCGTTAACTTTACAATTGTTACAACGGCTGCCTTGGCAAAGATGTTGAGACGCAACTCCACTCTCGAGCTGTTGGAACTGACGCCCAAGCGAGAGATAGAAGAGAAGCACATGATGCAGATTGCCGAGGCACTCGAAGAAAACACATCCTTGAAGCACTTTGCCCTAGATGGAGACTTTGGTCCCATCTCCAAGCCCACCAAGCAGGCTTTTGAGCGCATGTTGGAAGACAACTACCGTATGCAAAGTTTTCGGATATTTTCATCGTTCCAGTCCATTCCGGAGTTCCAGATGTACCTCAGGCTCAACAAGGCGAGAAGAAACTTTCTATTGAACCAGAAAGGCGGGGCCTCCAAGAGTGATTGGCTTGACGCCATCTATCAAGTGAACGACAGCCTTGACTGCATCTTCTACTTTCTTTCCGTTAACCCATTTCTATGCCATATCACCAAAGAACTACAGAATCAATTCCGAGTCGAAAGGCGAGGCAACAAGCGAAGGCGATTGAATAACGATGACACAGACAAGGGCAGTTCCGAGAACAGCTCTAGTGTCAACAGTTCCTTGTCCTCGTCTGAAAATGAAAACTCTTCCAGCCCCTCACAGAGTGTGGATCACCAAATATCAACGTCTAACGAGTCCGACCCGGTCACCACTCATAATGGTAAGTCGTTCGGAAACGCATCTGGAAACACAGAGACGACTCATGATGCCGCCTCTGCTCACGTGCTCCTGTTCATGACTGTATCTTTCGCCGCAGCGTCTGGCCAGCAAGTATCAACGTCAGAAAGTTCTGACAACGCAAAGGGAGACGGAAAAGCAGGCAGCGATGATCCAGCAGCGAATCAGCAAGCACAAATCAGCAGCACTTCGGGTGGTTCTGCGACGGGGTCTGATCCAGGGCCGAACGGGGCACAGCAGCAGCAGCTACCGCAGCAAGCACAGTTGGAAGCATTTCTTGCAAATCTTTTCAATGGGTCACAAGCTCCGACTATGGATATGAACCCTGCAGCTCTCCAGGCCCTCGGTGCCTTTCAGCAACAGCCAAGCCAAGCTGCTCCTAACATCACCCAACAGCAACAGCAGCAACAGTTGCAACAATTCCAGCAGTTTTTGCAGCAACAGCAAAATAACCCTGCCGCCTCCAACGCTCAACCGCAGCAACCGCAGCAGCAACAGCAACAGCCGCAACAGAATGACGCAAATCAGATGATGGCGGCCAATCCGACGAATGCTTTGATTACGATGGCACTCCCACTTCTCCTTTCGTCCATGTTCCAGCAGCCCACTCAATCGAATCCACCTTCTGCAGTCTTTACTCAGGATCAGCGTTTTGGAGCCGGCAACTCGAATGCTTCCGCTCCTACGCAGATGCAGCAGGCCCAACAGCAGGCGCAAGGGCAGGGTGGCGGCGGACAGCAGCAGCCACAAATGCAGGGGCAAGCGCCGGGCTCCCAACCACAGACACACGCAGCAGCCGCCATGCCAGGACAAGACCCCCCACCAGAACATGTGGGAAGCTCTCCCCGGAACAGCTATCCGCTGTTCATAGCGCGAGACAGAGATTGCTTGTCTAGCTATCAGTGCCTTTTGAGACAGCAGATTGAACTTTTCGAGGCAGTAGATGAAGATGTCAAGTCGACCATGCCAGGTCGGAACAAAGCGATTGTGCTTGGCCAAGTGGGAATCCGGTGTCGACACTGCGCCATGTTGCCTGCTCGCTATCGCGGTACAGGGGCGACCTACTATCCCGCCAAGCTGGACAGGCTTTACCAAGCGGCTCAAAACATGGCGCAAACACACTTTACCAAACACTGTCGACATATCCCACAAGAACTCGTCAACGAACTATCTGCCCTCTTGCAGGGATCCAAATCATCGGCTGGGGCGGGAAAGAAGTACTGGAGCGATGGTGCCCGGATGTTAGGGGCTTACGAAATCGATGAGATATTGCGGCTTGACAGATCAAGGGCCACTGCATAGAATAAATATGCCTTCCTTCGTGTTGGCATCCACAATTTTAAATCTCGATTCTTTCTTGGGCTAGTGAAAGTAATGATTTTAGCTTGATAGGTCAACTGCAGGATAGGCAATTGTGGAATGAAGGTGTTACCTAAATACTAGCTACTAGTACGTCGTAGCTAGTAGATAGAGAGAGTCTTGGGCTTGACAGGGGATGAGTGAGCGGGATTGCCTTACTGAGGATTCACGGACGAGGATTTGCACAATAAATCTGAACCTCCAACCCTAAATCGTGTTTTACTCACAAAATTCCACGAATTCGAATGAACCGAGATGGCGATGACTCACTCATTTTCTTTGAGAGATTCATTCAACAACAATAACATCATCCAGCACTTGACTGCAGTAATGGATAGCAATTGAATGGAGTAATACATCAATATTTATCCACTAGCTAGTAGACTAGAAAGGGTTGCCATTCGCCGCCGCGACCCTCCTTCGTTTCAACTTCAAAGCAACAGAGTATGTGGTTTGCCAAGGCGATTACTAACCCCGCAGTCTTCTTTAGTCAACCCAAAGCCCGAAAGGATGAGGAGGCGTGCAAGACGACTCCAAAGTCGTCATCATCGGCACGTCCTTATCCCAAGCCGTCCGACTTGCCTCCCATCGGTCAATCTCTGTTCTCCAATGTTTGGGATCGTGATCCAACTCCTACCAATTTTAAAACCTTGTATTTGACGCTGGTGGCGTTGGGTCTGACGTGTCTCTGGTTTCTATCTGCAATATTGACAGACATATTGAGCCCGTTGATCCATTTGGATCCTACTACCAAATGGGATGAAACACACAACACTGGTCTAATGCTACTCATGCAAGAAACGCTGGGTCTATCACAGAGTCAAGTCGAAGGCATCGGATGGATTACACTTGCGGTTTGTTTCACATTGATTGGAGCCGATATCGTGCTCGGAATTCTGTACAGAAACGCTACGAATGCTAGTACTTTAAACGACAAAAAATCCCCCAGCAAAGTCTACCCCTGGCCTGTGTCTTGGAACACGGACAATTATGAGTGCTATCACGACATGTTTTCTGAACCTACCCGTCATGGGCGCTTATTGCGACGACCCGGAAATACGATGTCCAATTTTACCTACTTATTTACATCTCTATCCGTCTTCGCATCCAGTTGGCTTTCCAAGCGCAACAATACATTTTGGGTGGCAGACACGGCATTTGCTGTTATGCTACTTTTGTTGACCATCTTCTCCATACTATGGCACGGCTGCAACCCTACTTGGGTTCATTATCTGGATTTGTGGTCGATGGATTCCTGCATTGTCTATTTGATTATACGCAGTGCCGCCCTGGGTGGAGCTTGTGCTTTGCACACGTACTTGGGGCTTCTCGAAGAGACGGCTAAATGGTGGGGCGCCACAGCTTGTGCTTGCATTTATGCGGGGTTGATTGTTGCTTTGGGAATGGACAAATATGGTCTCTTTCAAAAGCAATACCTCCACCGTCAGTGTCTCTTTAGTATACGAAACCGATTATTGGGTGTCTCCAAAATGTTTGGAGGAGGCCACATTGACATGCACATTAGCAATTTATGTACCTTTTTCACGTTGCCAGTGTACTATTTATCCGTCCCAACAGCTATTCAAATCACTTTGATTGGAAGATATGGATCCATTACCGCTGGTAATTGGGCCTGTCGATCGCTGGTGATTGGATGGACCTACCGAATGTGGGAGCGCTTTGCGTTGGATGGAAACCCTATAATGACTTATATGGTGGAAAAGAAGGATTCACCCATGCTGCGAATGATGGGCGCCGCGTTCTTTTCGGGGACGGCGCAAATGCATTTCTGGACGGGCATTACATTGTTGACGGGATATATGCAGACACGATCCCTTGAAAGGGATTACGCGTAGGGGACATCGACAGAAATGATCAACGGAAAAGGAATTCAATAGTCCAAGACGATGCTTCTATCACCCACGGCATGCTCTTGGCATGATGGCAGCGCTTTCGAATTACACAATCAGATAGTCACTATGCGTTCTTTCCCAGTGTAAGCCACAGTAACCTGCTTCAGCCATATTTCAGAGGATTTACTTTTATCATAATTTTTGTAAATATTGGAGACTGAGAAGGTAGACTGCAGCTACTCTATTGTAATACATGTTTGACTTGGTGTCTATCTATCTAGCTATAGCTACTAGATGACCAAGTGATCAAGTCTTCAGGGATCCAATTGTTGGCTTTGCCGGGTGGTCCTGATTTGCGAATGTGCTACTAGCTAGTAGTTCCAACCGTAATGGACCAGACATCGAGGTCATACATAGCGTTCATCGTAGTGTTCGGGGTTCGGGGAAGTGAATCTTGTCGTGTCGTCGCCGCCGCGATGCGATTAATCAAAGCTGCTGAGCATTTTTGGGTGTTCGGGGTTCTCGATCTTCAGCTTGGCCCTCAATCATTCAAACATTTTTTCCATAAAGATGAGTGGACAACAGCTCTAAGGTTAGAGCACCAAGATCTCATGTTCACCAAACTGGATCATTCAATTGATCCTGCACTAAGCAGTTGAGTACAGTACCAGCAGTTACGAAATGGCAAGTTGGGTAAAAACATCACTTTTTGCCCAGCAACGTCTCATTATTTTCATCTCACTACAGGTTGTACAACCTTCGTCTTCTTGAACAACAAAAATTATTTTTACAATCAAGGGCAGTGTAAGTTCTGATTTTGCTAGCGCCCTGAGTCCAACGGGACGATGAAAATGAATACTCACTTGCAATGCCTCCTATTCTCTTTGGATCCTACGCCCCAGCAGAATCCTTTTCTCCATCTCATCTCTTCCACCAAAAGAATCTTTCACAAAAAAATCTCAACTAAAGTCCGAATCGAAAAGTGAAGAAGCCATGTTGATTTTCAAGCCGACCCTTTGTCACCTGCTCTTCGCGATGATGCTCACCCGCTTCGGAAAAGCACAAGTGACCTTTGACTGTTACCCCTGTATGGAACGCACCCAGTATGAGATTAAGGCTATAGTGCATGGGACTTCGGACGATCCCACGTGGCAACGAATGCATGCTGCCATGCGCCAAGCCGCTCAGGACATGAGGGTCGAGTTCGGCATGAGCTTTGCCGGTGATGATGAAAAAGATACGACGGGAGTGTACGCGAAGATGGCGGAACAAATCCGCTCGTTGGCTTCCGCCGCGCATGCCTTGGTGGTGACCATCCCAGACGACACAGTCAAGGCGGCAGTCGAGGAGGTCATTGCCGGCGGCACTCCAGTGTTTGGAGTTCAAAGTGGTTATGAAGTCGCCATGCCAGCTGGTGTCTCTGCCTTTGTGGGCATGGACGATACTTTGGCTGGAAAAGAAGCTGCGAAACATTTCGACCAAAAAGCCCAGAATGTTATCAGCCGAGCTCTCTTTGTACGCAGTGGCGACGATGATGCTGAAAGTACCGCCTTTGACAGGCGCTTTCAGGGCTTTGTTACAGGTATGAAGAACGGTAACGAGACATCGGGAGCTTCTGTGCAAGATTTGACATGGACGAAATCGGCGTCGTCTCTTTCGAGTTTGAAGGACTGTTCTTTTGATGCCGTTCTCTTAGGAACAGACTCCCTGGACTTAATGATGCAAACCTTCACTGCTTTGGAAAGTTGCCTCAACACCAAGGTGGGAATTTTCGGCACTAGTGTCGAAATTCATCAGGCCGTGAGCGGTGGCAAACTGGCTTTTGCCATTTCTTCCCAAGACTATTACCAGGGAGCCATGAGTATTGTCCACGCTGCTTTGTATGTGTCTACCGGCAAGGCTTTGTCGCCCTCCTCCGAATCAGAATATGGCATGATTCTCAGTGGCCCAGAAGTCATGACGTCCTCCAACGCCTATACGGATACTTTCCAAGTCTGTGAAGCAGATGGATTTCCAGTGTGCCCGTATGAGCTTGCCCTGGATGGCACCACGCCCTCGCAATGCGCTTGTACCGATCGAAAGAAGCTGAAAATTGCTGGAGTCTTGCATGCTGTCACAACCGATGCTTTTTGGGACATCGTATATACTGCGGCGAACCAAGCGGCCGATGACTTTGGAGTAGAACTCGAGTTGGATCGCATGGAACCTGATACAGCTGATGTTTTGCATTTCAAAATGGCGGCGCAGATTGAAACGCTGTGTGAGCAAGGCGTGGACGGAATCTTTGTGACAAGTACGTATACTACAAGATGGCCCCTGTGATTCCAATGGGTGCTGCAACCATTTTCGGCTCACACTTGTCTTCTGATCTACTGACTATGACCTTTGCCATAAAGTTCCATCTGAAGCCGTATTGGAAGCGATTCAATTGTGTCAGCAGTTAAATGTACCTGTGATTTCCATTAATGCTGGTCCCGACTTTTCAAAAGACTTGGGCCTGCAGCATCACATTGGTATGGTGGAAAAGAATGCCGGGGAGGCTGCGGGCAAGCGGATGGCGCAAACAGGAAAAATTACCAAGGCCATCTGTTTGGACCATGCTCCTGGCAACATCGTCTTGATTGATCGGTGCGCGGGGTTCAAGAAAGCTGCGGAGGAAGCTGGTGTTGAATATTTGGGCCAGGTGGTTGTACCCGATGACAATGAACAGTTGTATGTCAACGCGGTAGAAAAATTTGTGCAGGAGAACAACAACGACAACTGGTCGGGCCTCGGTATTCTCCTTGGTGGAAGCCCGCAGCATGGACCAGGTCTCATGGTGAAGAAACGGCATCCCGAGGCATTGATTGGAACCTTTGATACATCTGATACTCTGTATCAAGGTTTGAAAGATGGCCAGGTTATGTTTGGCATGGATCAAGGACCATACTTGCAGGTTCGATACATTTGTAAACTCCAGTCGACTTCTACATGAAACACCATGCCCCATATTATGATCTCACTCACACTGTCCTTTTTTATCGCCGTCTCTCCATCGTAGGGTTATCTTCCCATTCCTCTGTTGGCTTGGCAAGCGCAGACACAAGAGAATAGTATCAATCATTTGATCGAAAGCGGACCAGACTTTGTCATGGAAGCACCGACTCAAGCCAAGATGGTTTGTGAATCCAACCACTTCAAGACGTGCGACTGGGAAGATGTCAACACTGGCTCTGACATTGCCATGCCCGCCGTTCAGCACAGGGATTCAGGCACAGATGACACCAACAAGGGTGCTATCATTGCCTTGTCCATTGTGGCTGTGGTCTGTGTCCTGGGTTTGGCCTTTTTGACATACCGCATTCATCTCCTGAAAAAATATGTGCACCGATTGGACGAAGAAGGCCGGGCACCTCCCAGTTTGACCACAGGCGACTATATGACGAGTGCCTTTATGCCTCTGGATAAGATTGTTAGCCGGAAGGCTGAAGCAACCGAGGCGGCGGAGAATTCAGAGTCCAGCCAGAAATGTTAAAACGCGCATTTGCGACGAAATTGGCGTGTTTGCTGTGCAGCGCCCCTTCTATACGGATCAATGTCGAGGCACCGCTTTGAACATCATACTTTGATCTATACTATTTCGGATTACATTATAATCCTTAGCTCCGAACGATTAATTCAGAACGGCAATGCGTACTAACTAACTACCTACTATTGAGTATCTGGTATCTTTGATATGGTACTGTCTTGTTTTTAGCAAGGCCTGAAGTCTTGTCATATTGTCTTCTACTTTGACAGTCAATCGCACAAGGTTCAAAATTTAGCTAGTTGAAAGCATGCATGCGGGTAGATATCGCTTGGTACCCCCAACCCTAAATCAAAGGAGAAAAAGATCGCTTGAGATCTTTCGCACCAAATTGCATCTCCAATTTTTAAAAGTACCAGTACAGTTTGAGTAACAATGAAACTATCCCAGCTAATACAGTAAAATTGCCGACACCGTAGCACTAATTGGCTGGGTTTGTATAGTAGTTGATCATGTTATTATCGTTGTCAAGTAAGCATCCTGCAGCTTGGTCCATGAAGCGAGCCATTTTGTCCTTGTATGCGACAAATCTATTCCATGTTTCAACTTGTCTTCAACCACCATCGTCGTCCTTTTCTACTAGTAGTAGTAGTGAGAGTAGTAGTAGCAGTCGGATTGTCTTGAATGTGGACCAATCTGCCTTTTTAACAAGTGGAACGACAACCTTACCTCCCATGGTGTCGGTTCCTTGTTCTCTTCTGAATGGTAGCGTTGATGTTGATGATGATGGAAAACCACTATCGACACCTTTTCTCCAGGAAATTATTAAACCTCCCAATGTAGAGGCACTCTATGATTGGTACGTCAACGTCCAACAAAAACCAGATGCCGATCCGAGTTGGGCCATTTTATGGCCTACAGCTGTCTCACTGGCCACGTTTTTGATAGACCATCAAAAGAAGGGCGGTCCACTAGTGAATAACCAAAAAGTCGTCGAGCTTGGTTGTGGCCTTGGTTTGGCAGGCTTGACGGCAGCCTGTTTGGGAGCCAAATCGGTGCTGCTCACGGACCGAGAAGCCTTTGCCTTGCATTGTGCCATGTCCACGGCGGCAGTCCACAACAACAACAACAACAAACAAGACTTGAATGTGCGTGCCGCGATTTTGGATTGGAACGATCACGCCAGTATGCAAACAGTGGCGGCCGACTTTTATCAACAAACGGACCTCATTCTTGCCAGTGATGTTTTATACGATGCCACTTCGATTGAAGCTTTTGCCAAAGTTTGTCAAGCCATGGCATCCCCAGGAGGAGCACATGTATTGGTATCGGATCCAGTCCAGGAAAGGGTACCAGGAGCTCGCAAAATGTTGAAAGAGGCCCTCCAGAAACACAACCATAACGACAAGAAGGATGTGATGATTGAGGAACTTCCAATGGCGACACCAGAAGAAGTGACTAGTCTTGTAGCGACGACCATGGATGGCAAAGACCATGCACGAAGAATGCAAGAGCCAACGGTTATACTCTCCATTTCTCTCTAGTTGTTCTGTGAGAGTTCATATGTAGCTAGAGATGGCACAAGGTGTTGAATGGCAAACCGCATTATCGCATGCAAAAGAGTCGTGGCTTCGGTCCTGCAATAATCGTATTGCTCCAGTTTTAGATACTATTCGACTCAATCTATGTTGAATGAAGGCCGGAACGAGACCTACTACAGTAATGTTCAGAAAACAATGATGTGGCCTCTGGGGCATTTGATTGGACGCTCACTTTATCTATATCTTTGATCGAACCTTGCATGATGACCGCGATTCATTACATCTTTCTCATGAGCAAATGAATGAGCAACACGCCATGAGTGGCAACTAGAGCTAATAGCTAGTAGCTCAATAAATGTAGAATAAGAATGATAATATCCGTCGAGGTTGCTTTTCTTCGTCAAATTCGTACACTTTGGCCGCTGTTTGTTCTAGAGTAAAAAGGAAAGGGAAAATGTCACAACCAGAAAGTGGAGCCTCGTCTTGCGAAATTTCTACCACGATGATACCCAAGAATAAGAATACATGCAGTCATAATCATGATAGCAACAGCAACGGGGACCCTGACGTTGTCATTCGACGCGAACAGTTTCTCTTTCACCATCACCACCCTAGCCACAATGGCAGCGGTGAGGATGGAAACAATATCAACAACAATCATAATAATTTAGAAGATCTTTACCAAGTGGAACGACAAATCGCTCGGGGGACCTTTGGGGACGTTTTTTTGGTGACCCACCGACGCACCCATCACAAACAACGGGCCATGAAACGATTGTCCAAAAGTTTGGTGGCACCCGACACCTTTTATCGAGAAATTTCCTTGCTTTGCACGGTCGATCATCCCAATGTTTTGCGGCTCTTTGAATCCTTTGAAGATTCGTCGTATTACTACATTATTACCGAATTGGCCACGGGTGGGACCTTGTATGATTATCTGCACGCTAATTTTCAAGACATGACGGAGGCAGATATGGCGCGGCTTTTGAAGCAATTGTTGATTTGCCTCAATCATTGTCATGCCAAACAGGTCATTCACGGCGATATCAAACCGGAAAATATCTTGTTGGAACGTGGGGACAAGACCTTTGAACGAATGGTACTCAGTGATTTTGGTCTGGGTCGATGGTTTTATGATCAAGGGAAACGCCGTATGCACCACAATCATCATCATAACAACAAGCGAATGGGAGGGACTCCCGAGTTTGTGGCTCCAGAAATCCATCGGGGAAACTCTGTCGTCAGTGGCAAGGGTGATGTATGGGCTTGTGGGGTTTTGGCCTTTCTCTTGTTGGTGGGACAACTACCCTTCGAAGGAACCACACAACAAGAAATCTATAATCAAATTCCAAACCGGAGTGATCATTTTGACTTGCCTGCTTGGGAGCCAATTTCGCCACAAGGCAAGGCATTTGTACAGGCATTGTTGACCAACGATGAACAGGTACGTCCCACAGCACAAGAAGCCTTGGAGCATCCTTGGTTATCGTCATCCATTCTACAAGATTCTGCAGCTACGAACAGCCAAGAAACCACCACCACCTTGCCACCAGCAATAACAAGTATAAACGCATCCACACCTACAGCTGTAGAAACGACGTCTAGGAGGCCAACCCTGGCCAGTTGGAATCGCAACCTGATACAATTCTCGGCGCAACAAACACTCAAGCAAGCCACGTATGCCTTTTTGGTGGCACAATGCACCTTCAAGTCTCGCAAAAAGGTCATGGACAATATCTTTCGCTCGGTCGATACCAATGCGGATGGAATGATTAGCAAACAAGAAATTGAAACGGCTCTTCGTGCCACTGCCAAGGACGACGAATTCTTATTGACGGATCAAGATTTGAATGACATTTTTGAACGAGTGGATATCGATCAGAATGGGTACATCAATTATTGGGAATTTCTAGCCGCCACCATGAACGCCAGCACCATGTTGTGTTCGGAGAACCTCAAGATTGCCTTTGAAATGTTTGACCGAAACCAAAGCAATAGCATCAATGCGGAAGACTTGAAAAGTATTTTCAGTGGCAACCATCGGAATCCACAAAGCACTACTAGCGCGTTTCCAGACGACGACGACGACTGTGATGGACTGGGCGATGACTACGGCAGTGATGAGGAGGAAGCCCCCCACATCATTGATGAAGGTGTCATTGAAGCCATCATTCAACAAGTGGACGCGAATGGAGATGGAGAGATCTCCTATGAAGAATTCGCCACAATGATGCAAGAAAATGTCTTGTCGTCGTCGTCTCCCACCAAGCGTCGGCATAGCAGTCTTGAAGAATGAATGAATCAATGAAGCCCGAATGCAATTTTGAAAGAGTAGTGCTGCTTTTATCCATAGGCCACGGTTTTTGGTAAAAGATTCGGTCACCTCCTCTTCGCCATTGTGGATACGAATGCTAGTAGCTAGACTTTCAACTACAGCCCCAGACAAACGCAAAGCCCCAGTGCGACCTGCATCATTCTATGTTTTCGTAGTCTTACAATTTTACTCAAATATATCTTCATATTGGTTTTGGTTTGGTGTCTCAAGAAATTGAATTGTCGTTTCTAGCTAGTAGTCCTCTTCAAGTAAAGTAGCGGTAGATTGCAATTGTATTTAGTGAACCCCGCAAGGATTTTCCATGATCGAAGCAAGAGCACTACCGAACTCAGCTGGTAGAAACAAAGTGTGGAGTGGAATCATGACGTGTTTCTTTCTTCTTATTGATAATACAATTCCAATCCCATGCCATCGTGAATTTCATAATCTTCCAGCGTAATGTGATCCTTGTAGACGGTGTACCATTTTTGAATCTTGAGCTTTTCGGGTCTGGTTCCCAATTGTGCCGCGGCGAGCTTCTTCAAGTCGCCAATGGTATCATCTTCATTGCATTTGACCCGCACCTTTTTCCCCAATCGATCGTCCAAGACTACTTCAATCATGATGATAACTGACTAATTCGTATAGAGTTGATGTTGTATTAATTGTATCGGTTGTGATTTTATGTAGTACTGGTAAGTCTACTTTTCTATTCTATTCTTTGCTGCTCGTTGTTTTTGCGTGAGTCTCACCCCGACGAGGCTCAGACCAACATGCAATCACGAATATACATCACCAACCAATAAATTCGTGACTCAAACCTGTTGGACCTTGTTATTTTGATGCAAGCAAGCTCTCTCGAAGCTACTCTTTGCATATTCTTCCCCAGAACAGTTAGCCCAACTATCACAGCAACCCCTACTTGCTAGATTAGTCCTACACACCATCACAAGAAGATACTAAAATAATTGTTTGATTTTGCCATGGCGCCCAACAATAAAAGCAAGAATAAAAAGAGGGGTAACAACAAAAACAAGTCCAACAACACGAACAACAACAACAACAACAACAACAACAAACTCAATAAAAATGGTCGTCCCGCCAAAAAGCGTCCTCGCGTCAAGGAAATTGTCTTTGATCCACAGGCCCGTCGTGACTATTTGTGTGGATTTTCGCAACGCAAACAAGAACGACGCGCCTATGGTTTGGCCATGCAAAAGGTCAAGGATCGCAGGGCACGATTGACGGCACGGAAAGAATTGAAAGAAGCGGAATTGGAACGGATTGAAGAACTCGAAAAACTCCGAGAACAACAACAACAAATGAATTTAGGAGAAGGAGAAGAAGAAGGAACTGGTAAGGATGGTAGTAATAAGGAAAAGAAAGACCAAGAAAATAATGACAAAACCGACGGCAAAGATTTAAAAAAGGAACCCGCTACGTCTGCTGCTGCTACTACTACTCAAGAGAGTACAGACGAAAAGACAGCTACAACTTGCTTCTACCATGATGAAGCCACCCAAAAGCAATGGGGTGGAGATGTTGTGGTGACAACTTTAACGGCACTCCCGGATGATAGTGATGATGACGAAGCTGGCAATTATGAAAAGAAAAAGAAGGCCATGCAAGAACTGGAAAAGGAACAACCATCCCAACAACGACAAGCCAAGCCAAAGACTCGCGACTTGCAACAAGAATATGCTGGCAACGTCGAGAAGTTTTTGCATCAACTCAAAGGCAACATGCCCGGCAAACACAAAAAGCACACGGCCGTTAATTTGAAACACAAGGGAAAACATGGCGCCGCGGGCATGAAGGGCATTGGGGGTGCTGGAGCTATGAAAGTTGCTCAAAAGGTGTTGGCACGGTCGAAAAAACGAGGTGGCGGTGGTGGAAAGCGATAAAAATAACTGAAAAAGTGTGGAGGATTACGAATGATCACTATCTCCTTTGCGCCTGAAAAACATATAAAAATCTGCAACACTCCGTCACCCAATCTTTAATTTTGAGGTACTAGTACAAATATTTGCCTAGCTGAATCACCGTGAGACCAAAAATGCTTTCAAAAGGCCAATACATTAATTCTTTCCTAATCAGTCACGTTTCGCTCTTTAGTATTAATTTAAACGAGTGCGGCAGTTCAAAGACTGTTTTCTGCGCGAAGGTGTGTCAGCTTACGTCGACGAGTCCTCCGCCAGAAGCTTTTTACAGTACAATGCAGATGCCCAAAGGAAACGTCGAACGCGCATGATTGCCATCATGACGTGCCCCTGCAGACCAAAGCAGAACAGCTTTCTTGCTTGCCTGCCTGACAAGCAAGCCCAGAGAGAATGCGCAATGCCTTGAGTAGTCTCCCACTGTGATACAAGCATGTCAAGCATGAGCTTCTCCCAGACGTATTTATGTCATGCGTGGTGCGCTGGAAACAAGATAATATAGAAGGAGTACTTGATAACTAGTGCTTACAGTAGGGAACGAATTGGTGGAAGAATTTCAAATTAGAATTGCTATCTTATGAATTTTATCCTATGATAAATAAAGGCTGTGACTTTTTGTGAAGTGTCGACGTTTCATGGAATGTTCCTTCTCCTCGGAGCATACAAAATAATTTTGGTGTGAAAGCAGCAGTATTACTGCGCATATGTTGACTTGTGTACGCCAATGAATAACGTCTTCTTCTTCTTCTTTTTAGATTGCGTCGTACTTGCGGCCTTTCGAGGGAGTGGGGCGTAGAGGGGTGGTTTTTGTATGGCTCATGGATCGGGACTTGCAGGGGCAGCGATAGGCCGAGAAAACATCAAACTTGGAACCCACAACACATCCACAGGATGCCTTGACGGTAGTGGGAAGGGAAATTTTGGTGTAGTGCTTTCCAAACGTAAAACGAATGGGACTGGTCAAAGAGGCAGCCGACGAAGGAGGGCTCAAATCGAGAAAGGTTGACGTTCCGCTGCTGCTACCTGGTTGACAACGGACCTTCTTTTCACTTGTGGCACCCGTCAACGACATGTCTGTGGCGGCTTCCTCGTCATCATCAAATCGGGAACGCTTCTTTCGCGTCAACGATAAATCTCCAGCAGCGACAACTCCAACAACAGAAGAATTGCGGCTTCGAACTTCACGCAAGATCGCGTTCCACGCAATCTCCGATCGGAGTGCGTCGTTCGCAAGAGTGTTGCCGCTGCTAATAGTAGACGTCATGGTGTTGAAGGTTTTAGTATATGTTGATGATGATAGATAGTGGTGACGATAACTTTTTTGTTTGTTTGTTTATTTGAAAAAGAAATGAAACCAATTTCAGCTCGAACATAAAATATCTCGCCAAACAAAATCAAAAAATGAGAATGAAACGTTTCGCGGCTGCGCGCCGGCCGCTATTTCAAAAAAACTGAAATTGTGTGCGTCTGAACTAAACTGAGCCTCTGTGCGTATGTATCCATACTGGTACTTGCTAGTACTCACTCACAAACCACACGCGCGCATGATAACCATCACAAGCAACAGCTGCTTGCATCACTCAACTGACTTTCATTCGGCGGCGGCGTACTAGTTAAGTATCTTTCAACCAAAAACAGTTACAAATGAAGATGTATTGATTCATTGCATGATAATTTTACAGTAGTAAGGACACAATAGTCACCACAGTGATTGTAAACAGCAACAAGATGGCCTCACAGGCACAGCCCATGCGCATGGCGAATCGATTTGTCGGCACTCTTGGACGGAACCTATTGGAATCAGGAAAATCACGGCGTCATCATCATCCATATCAGCGAACCTTTTTCCACCGCCAAAATTCTCATCATTACTACCATGAATACTCGACACTGACATCCTCGGCTTGGTCTCCCAACAACCCACATTGTAGTCATCCTTATCGACAAGGTGACGATGAAACAAGCCAACAACAGCGACAACGCCAAAAATTTCAACTAGTACAGTATCAACAACAACGTCAATTCTTGATACCTCTCGTGTTTGTGGGTGTGGGCGTCGCAGGCGCTTGGGTCTTGTACCGGAAATCGCAAGGTAAACCCATGGCCTCCGACAAGGCGTTGGAGGCTCAAGAAAAATACAAGCAACAAATGCAAGATTTGCAACAACGACAAACAACTTTTACTACCCAACATCAAAAGACTGCGGCGGACAATAATAATAGTGATGAGTCACAAAAGACGAAGGATGGCAAGGACGATAAAACTTGATAATCACGAAGGATCGATTTTGTACTTGAGTTTAATATTTAGGACTATCTTTCTATACAGAATCACTTTGGAGAATTTCGTGTCACTATTACTGCCGTTTCAACGTTGTAACTTATCATGGGTCCCACAGAAAAAACACGCCTCTCTTTCTTAGGAGCAGCAGGCACAGTACTTTGTCTACCTTCGAAATGCAACATCTTTTAGAGCCTATGTAGGTCTACAGTGAGTCCAGTTCAGTAGTGGGCAACATATCGGGTGACACCGAAATAGAATTTCAGGATCGTCTCCTTCCTTCCTTTTGGACTGGCATTTTTTTTTCGTTACAAAAGGATCATGGATGGATGCCCCCAGCATGACGCCGACTTTTGTCGCTGGGCACCAGTAGTGCTGAATATAGGCATACAGTTCACAGGGCTCTACCCATCCATAAATCACAAAATAGTATGTTTCCAATTCCATCGTGTTTTTTATGTGATCCTGCAGTCCAGTAAAAGCTCGTTGTACAGAATACCAATGTTCAGCGATTCCATGGAGCCCTTAGTTTGATCCGAGATAAACAAGAATGTCAAGATTCAAGACGGTTTGTTTTGTTTGCTGGCTATATAGACGGGAACCGCCGAACATCGTCGTCGGCAGGTTGCTCTCCTCCCTTGCAAGTATCACCCAAAAAGATGAAGCAAAAGACGTACGCGACACCATAAAAGGCTTTCTCAAAGCACTCATAAATGGCATCTCCAAGAGTAGGCTCTTCTGGAGCGGAAGGAGGAGGAACTGGCGGAAAGAAAATGGTGGGTGCCATGGATGGTGGTTGTGGTTGTTGCTCTTGAGTAACAATTCGTTCTTGAACATTTCGTCGCAACGGCGCAGCACATGCCGGATCCAAAGAAAGCAGTAAGAACAAACTAATATTATAAAAGAAGGATAATCTCATCATGGGATGGCGTGTTATCGTCGTGTCGTTTGATTGTTTTTTACTGTATATTAAAATAGTTATCAGATTCATCTTCGGGGATTAAACTTCGTTGTGATAATACGATTTTCTTGCAGAAATTGTGAAGCGGCGACCATGTGACTGATTTATTGGCGACCGCCACCACACCCGGCGCTCTCACAAGTTAGAGTTAGGGGTAACATTTATTTCGGGTAGACAAGTAATGTTGTCAGTTTTCATGTGTTCATTTTATTTTCTATCATCGATTTAAAATGTTGCATGTATGTATCTAGCGTTGGCACATTCGTGGTATGTGCTACAGGAACCTTATTGTCGGCGTTTGGTCAGCTCATCGTCATCTCTGATTTGCTCAAAAGTCACGTCTTCAATCAAATTTGTGACAGCGTCTCCTGGCCTTGGTGATTCTAGGTCGGCGGCCGAATTGCTGTTGCTACTAGCACCAGCAGCTCCTGGTTTGGAATCGCTTATACCTTGTCTTCCAAACCAATCACTGATGGCATGGGCAAGTACGACCACATTTTCGTCCTCAGACCCGGCCTGCAAATATCCGTCCACGAATCTTGAAATGAAGCCCTTACCGGCGGATTCCTTGGCCTGTTCGTCCTCCTCTTCCTCCAAGGAGTGCTCCTGATTACCTGTAAATGGAGCTGCAGGGTTTTTGATGATTGCATCCTTGCCTAATCCATCTAGACCATCCAGAGCAAAAAAGGCTTCTTCAGCGTGGTGAGCCTTGCGGTCTGTTTCATCGGCGCGGGCCTTGCGAAGAGCTTTCAGTGCTTTCTTCCGTCGTCGAGCGGCCCGCATACCCTCCTTTACGCGATCCACAGTGATAATGAGAGCGCGTTGAGGAACTGTGAATGCCAAGTAATGACTTCCCAGGAATTTGCCAGGCCTCAAAATGGATTCCATCTCGAATCTCAAGCATTTATCTTTGATGTACATGGATTTTAGCTGATTGTCTTCGCCCATATAGTATCCGCCTGTATCATCATCCTTCTTGAAAGGAGAATGGATGGGGATATAGGCGAAGATCGGTTTCGGTTTCGGCGGAGGCTTCATGCCGAGTTTTGCAAAAGTGGCATTGATGCTGCATAGCGAAACGTAGTGATACGCAGAGTTAGTTTCAGAAAAGAATCATGCGGCCATCGTTCACCCATTTTGAGCACAAAAAGCCAAGGAAACAGAGCGCAATTGCAGCTACGTACTTCTTCTCCCACTGTTTGGGGCATTCCAATACAAGCGCAATTTCAGGTTCGGATAGCTTGATCGCTCGACCATTTCGAGGTGTGGCAACCTTTGTGCGCAGTTTGAAGCTTTGTTCAATCACAGGGGCATCATAGCTGGCGCGAATTTTGGCTCGCCCAGTGATGATGGCTCGGTCTTGATCATCGATTTCCACGCTTACCAATTCGGTACACTCCACCAACGGGGATTTGGCACTCGATCGTTTCCATTTGCGACCGTAGAACACGGCTCCATCGGCAAAATCACGGAGGGACCGAACTCGGACTCGTAAAGCAAAGCTGACCAATATACGTAGTCCTTGGTTGAGCAGGGACGAATTCATTATATCATCAGCGCTGAATGAACCCGTAACAGTCACCTTGAAAGGTTCCAAGAACAAAGGACCGCCCATAACCTGTAATGGCAGCCACGTTTTCAGAACAACGAAAAATATTAGTGCCGTAGCTGCATGCCATGGTCAACTAAAACAGATTACCAGCATAAAATGCTTACCCGTTTCACAACTGGGACAGCGCCAAACACCAACTGCCTCAAATCAATTTTCAAGTTTTCAAACTCAATTTTGCCCAGTGTGTCGGAGGTCGCGCCGTCGTCTCCGTCGTCGTTCTTGATAGCTGTTCCGGTTAATGCAATCAGATCATCTCCAACGGTAGCATTTGAAATGTCCACCACAGCGGATTTCCCACTCAATCGTTCAATGATGCTTTCTTCCAAGTCCTCGTTGCTCTCACCATCATCATCGCTGTTGCTACGCCAGACATAGCCCAGAACATCGGACCACCAGCTACTACCACCCTCGTCACGATCCTTTTCTTCTCGTGCTTTCCGCTCTTTTTCTTCTCGTTCCTTCTGTACTTGCCGCAGTGCTGCCATGTCCTCCACCATGGATTGATATTCCATCCGATCAATCACCCCGTCATCGTTGATATCATACAAATCCACAAGCTGCCGGGCCAATTTTTGAATCACTTTGCGACTTTTTTCGCCCACCATGGCGGCCGCGGCCGCGGGGAGATTGTTGTTGTTGTTGGAATCCGTCTTGTTTGCAGGCACCGCAAAGGGAGCGTTGGACGACGCCGAAGCGGCCAAGACCAAGGCATCCGCAATTTCATCCTTGTCGAGCGCGCCGCTGTTGTCCACATCAATTTTCTGAAAGGCTGTATCCGCACACGACACGCCGGCCATTGGATTGTCCACCATTTCCACAGGACACGAGTCGTCCTCCTCCTCATCGTCGTCGTCCGTATTCTTATGTTTTCCTTGTTGCAACAAAAAGGGCGGCGGCTTCACCGATGACAATTGCTGTCGTTGTTTCTGCACAGAACTCTGCAGCGACTGACTAAGCTTTTCCATATCGGGAGGTTGAAAATTCGCAGCAGCTCCCTGGAGAGCTTTTTTGATTTTATTCTTTTCTCCATCTTTTCCTTTGTTGGGTGGTAATAACTGTTGATCCGGCCCTCCCAAGGACAATGGTTTGAATCCTAGTCTTGTAAATTCAATGGTCAGCATATCGATTTCTTTGCGCCAAATGGGTGTATCTTCTCGAGCGTGCATGCGCACGGACAATCCTTCCGCTTCTTCGGCCAGCGCAGAAATAAGGCCTGTGAGGGAACGCGAGGTGATCCCCGCCATGCTGTTGGTATTGCGTTTATTGACACTCTTGAGCAAATTGGATAATTGTTTTTTCTTTTTTCGACTCATCCGTGCCACCATGGCTTCTTCTTTGGATTGCTTTTTCTGTTCCTTCTTTTTCTTTCTCTTATTATCATTGCCTTTAGGAGGATTATCGTCGGTCGCGAATAATTCTCCTTTGAGGCTTTGTTGGTCTTTTGTGGTGGTTGCTAATGATGATTCTTGATCATCGTGGCTATTTCCTTTTGCAAAAATTTGAATGGGTGAATAGTGTCCCAAAGTTCGACGAACAAGGGATCCCAATCGTCGAATGCGAGACGTTTGTAGAGTGGCATTAGCATTTGCGTTGTTGGTCGTGGTTGCCAAGGCTGTTCCTTCCCACGCTTGCAAGTCGAGCAATTCCATTTGGTTGCGTTGGTGATTGAATAACGATGGGTCTGTGGATGTTCCATCAAAATCAGAAAGACTATCAAGTTCATCCATCACTGTAGCAAAAGCAGCCTCGGCGCCATTCGAGCTACTAGTATGAACCTTCTTTTCGTCGTTGGCAAGAGGCAACTTGGGAGGCACGTGAAGGCCGTTATTCTTGCCATGGATGGCTACACCATTCTGTTTCGGGGCTATTATCTCGATTTCGGAGGTACTCTTTTCGGCATAAAAAGGTGTACTTTCTACTTCTTCTGAATGGAGTAGTTCCCTAACTTCTTTGCTGAAGAGTTTCTGGTTGTTGTGGTGATCTTCTGTGTCAAGCGCCGTGTGGAGGGGACTGGAAGAAGAGGAGGAGGAGGAGGAGGAAGTCGACACGTTTTGTTCTTGTTCATTTTCAACCGTCGCAAAAATGGATTGCTGCTGTCGTCGTTGTTGTTGTACATGGCTATTTCTTAATTGTTGGTGCTGCTGCTGCACACCGCGAAATGCTTCGGTTCCGCTTTTGGTAGAAGAGTCACAGCAAGCATAAATGGCCAGCAATGATGTTGCTACTTGTAGAGGAAGTGTGGCTTTGCGTGGCCGCCATCATCATTCATGCTGCTGCTCTCCATAGCAACAGCAACAGCAACACAGCCACCGTCATATCCAGTTTTGTGGTAGTAGAGCTCGCTCGCCATTTTTCATTTGGCAAACTAAAAAATTGGGTTTGTGTGGCTTTCGTTGTAAACAGTATGTACGCTAAAGGAGAGAGCTCACGGTCACTGTGGCTTCTTCAATGAGTGCCACTTGTGTGTTTCTTGCCTTCGTTTGCGTGTTGTACAGGCGCGTACTAACTGTACTACTACTAGCTAGTAAAGCGGAGAGCCCACGGTCAGGATGATGGAGAAAAGAAATCCAGCTAATAGCTCTAGTTCCACCTGTGTGACGCTTCTCGGTTGTTGCGTGTGCGTTTCTTTGCACGGGATTTATGGTGAGAGAAAAAGAAGAAACTCTTTGCGCATGATGGGTTACTAGTACCTTCTATTGAATTCTATTGATTCCTTCAGGAAGGTTGGTTGCTACGTCTACCTCTCTGTTGCTAGCTAGCTAGCTGGATACTACAGTACTCTATGACTACTTGAAAGCGAGGCTAGCTGCGAGCTATTGTAGTGTGACCAATCACTGCTGAACTAGCTAGCTACTGAATGGCCGAGGCTGATGTTGTTGCTCGCGTCGCTCTTTCCTCTTCCCGGAAACAAACGTGTATCCAATCACAGGTTCGTGATAGGCGTTGGAATACGAATGCTAATGTACACTCCAATTGAATTGGATTGCCACGACGATAACATCAACAAAAAATCCGACAGTTATTATTGGCTTGGCTGTATCGGGTTACTACTCAATGATGATTCAGCAAAAAGAAGCCGGCGAGAGGTGAGCAGAAGCTCTACTACTACTAGTAGCTAGCTAGCTAAATTCTTCAAAACCACCAAAGGGTGACATCATCCCGTTAGAGTATCGCACACATGCTCAAATTCCAACAAAACATCGGGATGCACGACTAATGACTTGACGGACGTGACTCATTCATCGGCATTTAGGTTGGCAGCAACTTTCCACATTAGCCTTCATTTTGTCGGCAGGAACGTTCCCCGTCCACAACCATCGGCGATATACTGTTCGGCATCTTGAATGATTCAATTCTCTTTCACAAATCTACGAACGAAGACCAATAGCTATTAGGTCTCCTCCCACTAGCTAGGCCAGCTACCAGGTAGTTAGACATTAGTCGGGCGAAAGAGATGCACATACAAGCATTGTTGCACAAACAAAAACTGGAAGCAAATCGGCACCTTTGTCATAAATATATCTTCATTCATGTACATACCCAAGAGATCTAAACAATGATGATGACAACTCTGTTGCTCCTGTTTTTGCACCTTTTCTCCCTTCCATCATGGATTGATGCACAGCCACTGCGGCGCCATTATCCAACAGAACGTCAAACTCTCAACAACGACTACGACACCTTCAAAGCCAACCGGAATGACAACCGATCCTTCAAACGATCGGTGCATTGTCCTCGCATTGGCCGACAAGAAGCATCCACCACAGTGGAAACCAACAATTTTGGGGGACGTCGGACCGCCGAATTGTCGGGGGTCAGTTTTTCTTTGGCCTTGTCCACTCCCGATACCGGTGATCCCATTTTTTATGCCATGGGGGATGGTGGCACCGGTCCCTTGTTGGGCATTTGGAATGGTCGGACCGGCCAATTATTGCGCCAATTGCGGGTGGGCAGTGGCATCACCAATATCGATTGGGAATCCATGGCCTTGGGAAGTTGTGGTACCTTTCCCGCCAGCCAGGACTCGTGTTTGTACATTGCCGATTTTGGAGACAACAAGGCGCGTGGTTCGAATGGGAAAATATCCAAACGCGGCGGAATCTATCGGATTTTGAAACTGCCCGAACCTCGATTGGAAATCTATACCAATCACAATGATGAAGTGCCTGTATTGCAAACACTCTATTATGATTACAGTCATCCATCGTCTCCTACACCCAATGCGGATGCCGAAGCCATGTTTTTGGATCATACGGGTTGGGGTGACGACGAACGATATCCAACGGCACCCGGGGATCTCTATATCTTGACCAAATGGGATACAAGCGATTCTCTCATCTGGAATCGTCTGTTTCGAATTCCAGCCGATGTCTGGGGTGGCTACAATTCGGAAAGTACCAGGTATGCTCCCGAGGCCTTGGAGAGTATCAATTCCATGTATTCGACTAGCAAAACACCGCCGTCCGTTATGGGTTACCGATGGACCCGGGCCGACATGAGCCCGGATGGAACTGTGATTGCGTTGGGCGCCGATGAAATCACAACCCTCATGTTTCTTCGATGTCCTGGGGCAAGCATTGCCGAAGTTTTCTTGTCGGAAGATTATGATTATCAAATGGAAACGGCCTGTGGTTCCTTTGATTTAACCACTGAAGGATCTGTCGAATCCCTTGGCTTTGGAACGGACGGAACGGCCATTCTTCAATTTGCCGAAGGCGATTTGCCCATGATGCAATGGACCGAGCTGGTATTTGAAAACTTTGAAGAGAATGAGACACCTACGGCAGCGGAAACCTGTCCTATTCCACGCTATTTCAACGGCGTGTGCAAAGCATCGCGAGACTCAAAGGCATTGCCAAACGCGTGGTGCGATGCCGCCCTCATGTATTATCAGTGGGACGCCACCATGATCTTGTCCGCGAACGAAGCGCCTCCCATCATCGGGGGTAGCTTGGAAGCGCCAACATCCGTCATGCTTCCCGCTGCGGTATCGTATTCGCTGAACACAACAACGAATACTAGTTCCTACCCATAAAACTTGCTTGGAATCAGAATGATTTGATCTTACGCACCAGCACGAAAACAACTGTCACGTGGCTTGACGGTGCCATTCATTCCAGTCTCACATAATTTAGAATCATAGATAATCGCGTTATAAAAGCTGCTTTTTAAATTCTACAAAGACTGTATACGTATAAAGAATACCTGTTATTTGTTACGTCATTCAGCCACTACAAACAATGCGGCCGACAGAGCCTAGGGGCGGGGACACACTGCTGGACTACAATGTCACTGACAAGCTTTACGAGGCGCCATTGGCCGCACTGCATTGAACAAAGACTTTGAAACCGCCACAAGTTCTATAAGCGCGTACCTCAAAGGACTCCATCAGCCCTAATTCCACGTCTTTTTGGCACTGGCGGAGCTTTTCCTGACTTTCCGGACTTTTTTGATAAAGAACAGCCGAGCTTGGGTCTGCCCACGTCGCCTCTAACACCCGGGACCAGTCATTTGCGGACAGGACTACCGGCTTGTCGTCTGTGCCAGGACTGGCACCAGCGGTGGTGGCGTCTTTGTTCATGAGAACTACGTGCAAATCCACCAACCCAAGAGGCCCCTTGCCCTCCTTGAGACGCTTTTGCTCGAGCTTTTTCCTCCTTTGGTGGACGAAATGAGTCAGCTCTTTTGCCAGATACAACGACACTAACTCCGGAGTCACGCTCAAATCCAGGACCAAGCCAGCCACAGAAACGGCAAAACCATCACGGGGGACAAACGAGACATCGAAGTCCCCCAACCGAAGACCAAATGTTGCGTTCTTGGATGAAGTGACCTCTAGTACGCTGTCTTTAGTTTGGAGCAGCCTAAGGGCTTCTTCCGCATGGGGTCCTTTCCAAGCCGCGCTCAAAGTTGCCGAACCCGCTCCCTCTTTCCTGGCCTTGGCTTTCCTCGCATTTTGTTCGCGTTTCAATTGTTTCTTGCTCGTTTTTCCAAGAGAGGATCTGTCAACGTCTCTGTTGTTGCCACTGCTTTTGCTGTGTGACGCAGGACAGGATGACTCGGCCATCGGGGGTTCATTAACATGAAAAAGCAAGCCAGAGCCAAATTTCGTCTCCAGGGCTTCCATCACTTCGTTGGCATTTTTCCTGAAACGAGATCCGAGCTGGCTCATATTAGGACGCAAGGTTGGTGCTTGAGCATTGGAAAGCATGTTTTCAAACCCAGTATGGCTAAGGACCGTGACTTGGCGAACGTTCAGTTCATAGGCCAAGACCAAGGCCAGCTCCTCGGAGAACCGCATGGTGCCATCTTTCACGCTCGGGACAGCGGCGTTCGTTGGCGCCGTAACATAGGCTTGGACCATGGGAAGCCGTCCAGGACGACAACCCTTTTCGTGTAGGACACGGGCGGCATCTAGGAGAGTTTGCAACCAGCACATTTGTTGCTCTACCTCTGTGTCTAGCCACTTTGCAACTTCATTGAACATTGGCCAAGGCGCCATGTGAACCGAATGGTGCGAGTCAAGATTACAATTCAAAGCTTTCATCAGACTCCGGTGCAAGGTATCGACAAAGAAGGGCGCCATGGGTGCCACAAGCCGGCAAACATATAGAAGCACTGTTCTCATGGTGCTCAAACAGCTCATTCTGGTAACAGATAGCGACGCCGCCGTCTCCATGGAAACCGAGGATGCATCGACGACAACATTTGCTCTTGGGTCGTTGCAGAAATGGGCGCGGCTCAAACGCAGATACGTTTTGCTCAAGTCTTCCGCCACAAAGGCTTCCAAAGCGTTGACTGCGAGGTGAAATTGATCTTTCTCAAAAAATTGATTGCATTCTTTAACGAGACAGGCTAGACGGCTGAGAATCCATCGATCCAAGTTGCCCACGCGCCGATGATTCGGGTTTTTAACTGGAAGAACATCGTGCGACGCTGAAACCTTTTTCCATTGTGTATGCCACCATTTTGATACATTGAACAAAACACAAAAGAACTTTTGGTTGGCCAACCGAACTTTTTGCTCCTCGAAGCGGCGTTCCATCCAAGGAGCCGACATTCCAAGCAGATACCACCTCAGGGCATCAGCGCCCTCGTCCCGGAAATGCTTCCACGGGTCAACACTATTTCCGAGAGACTTGGACATCTTCGCCCCCTTGTCATCCAAGACAAGGCCCACAACGAGACACTTTTTAAAAGCTGGTCTGTCAAAGAGCACAGTCGACAGTGCGTGCATGGAGTAGAACCAACCTCGGCATTGATCTTGCCCTTCGGCGACAAAATCGACCGGATGCTCTGCGCTTCCATTGTACTGACTAGGAACGCCTTTAGTATCCATCGACGAGAACGCAAAAGGATAGTGCCATTGCGCAAATGGAGCACAACCAGAGTCAAACCAACAGTCGAGACCATATTGCTCTCTCTGCATGGTCCCTTCTTTTTGACACAAATCACACTGCAAATGGAGAGAATCAACCCGTGTTGTGTGAAGGTCATCCAGAAGGGGTTCCTTGTCCCTGTCAGACGACTTCAGAGCTTCCAAAGATCTCAATTCGGCACGACTTCCCACGCAGAGCTCTCGACCGCATCCTCCATTCTCTTTACGACAGACCCAAACAGGCAATGGACAGCCCCAACTCCTGGAACGGGAGACACACCAGTCTCTACTTTGTTCCAGCCACCCCCCAAAGCGCCCATCTCGGACGTTTTCGGGTGAGAATTGAACCTGAGTGCTATTCAAGTTTTGCATTCGTGAGCGTACTGCTTGATCTGCCATGGTCACAAACCAAGCTTCTTTCGCATAGTACAAGAGCCTGTGGGACTTGTTCCTCCAGCAGTGTGGATATTGGTGTGTAACGGGCTCTGCTCGGTAGAGTATTTCAAGCTGATGTAGGAGAGCCGACACTTTTTCTTGAGTTTGGCCGCTTGTGACGTCCAATCCATGGAGCCCTTGTGGAACTCGACGATAGTCCTCCATAAACCGGCCGTCAAGCCCAACAACATGCTGGCACTCTGGACGATTCAAATCTAGATTAAGAGTGGTACACAAATTATGGTCATCTTCGCCATACATTGGGGCCACATGCACGACACCTGTTCCAGTTTGGTTGTTGACAAAATCGGCGTGAACCACGCGCCAAAGGAGGGGATCATTGCTCTGGTCGCATTCGCGGAAGGGGGGCGAGTACGACAGGCCCAGGAGATCCTTGCCGGCCATGGTGCGCACCACTTCGAAGCTATAGGCCTCGCTGCTACTTGACAGAAACTTGTTCTGCAACTCGTCAACCAGGTCTTGTGCTACGCAAAATACCTCGCAGGCTTTAAAATAGTTTGTTTCCGCTTTAAAACACGCGTGAGTATCCTCCTTTGCTGTCTCGCTTATTTTCGCGACGACTTTGACAAGGGCATAGGTAAAATCCTTGTGGACAGCCAGCAGGGCATTCCCTGGAAGAGTCCACGGTGTACTGGTCCAGACCATCATACTGACACGAAATCCGGAAACTGTACAACCTTCAGTCTCCCATTCAGGGAGAAATGATACCAATGGGAAGCGCACAAAACAAGATAGGTCAGTCACCACTTTGTAGCCCTCTGCGACATCTCGGTTGGAATATGTTGTTCCACTTTGCGGCGAATATGGCAGCACCTTGTAGCCTTTCCTCAGTAGGCCTTTTTGCCACAGCTTTTTCATCGCCCACCACTCGGATTCCATATACTCCACATCCAAAGTTGCATAACGATTGCTCACGTCTGTCCAATATCCCATGCGCTCAGAGAGTTTCTCCCACTCCGTTTGATATTTCCAAACACTTTCCCGACACAACTGATTGAATCTCTCCAATCCAAAGGTTTGAACTTGTTCATAGGTGCTGAACCCCAACATCTTTTCCACTTCTCTTTCCACTGGCAAACCATGACAATCCCACCCAGCCTTTCGCTCCACCACATAACCCTGCATGGTCTTCCATCGGCAAACAAGATCTTTGAATGTCCGAGCCAGCACATGGTGTAACCCTGGTCGGCCGTTGGCAGTGGGTGGCCCTTCTTGAAAACTGAAGTAGCGTGGCTTGGGTCTTCTTCGTTTGGCTGCTTATTGGCCTCCACCGACAAGGCAAAGGTACCTTCACGTTGCCATTGTGCCAGTTGAGCTTCCTCCCATTCCACGGGAAAAAAGGCACTGGGAAATGTCGGGCCTTCGTCTCCTTGTTCCTCTTGTACGCTTGCGTCCTCCCGACGCCCAGCAACAAATAAAGCACGGTGGGTGTTCGGTAGGCTTCGGAGAGCTGCATATAAAACACGCTGGGTGTTCGGTAGACTTTGGAGAGCTGCATTCGCTACGTTGCAGCCTGTCGCCTTGGTCGCGGTTGGGTTCATAGTCTGGATTCATCATGGTACACTGTTCTGGTTTTTTCTTCGAGTTCGCTGCTTTTATGATTTATTCGTTTCTTAATTTGTTTTTCAAATAGCTTGATGCAAGTTTTGCTTCGATTTTGTGATGAGTGGTTGGCTGAAATGATTGCTCTGTCTCATCATCTCTGTTGTTTTGATGCATTACCTGGTACGGTGGAGGACTGGAGGTACTATCGTACAGTGAGTAAGTACGGTGGGTGCGGGTTTGAACTGAAACGTGTGGTGATCATGTGCACGACTGATTTCACGAAGTGCTACTAGCTAGTTAGTAGCTAGCTAGTAGCTAGCTAGTACCAGTACGTACAATACTGTGTCTGTCTCTT